>Ga0172375_10001338_pt1 | contig 39785 bp, 35 predicted proteins | sample LakKiv1m_FD_114537 | JGI IMG/M metagenome (GOLD analysis project Ga0172375, IMG submission 114537) | Freshwater microbial communities from Kabuno Bay, South-Kivu, Congo - kab_092012_11.1m | ecosystem: Environmental > Aquatic > Freshwater > Lake | place: Democratic Republic of the Congo... | reverse complement strand
TTAATGAGAGTTATTTAGGCAAGTAGATAATAAAATTAATTTAAATCTAAAAGGAGTTATTTACTACTCAATTTTTTTATAAGATTGTTTACTCTTGAATTCGTATTATCTATCTGTGAAGCTAATCTATAGTATTTTAGTGCAAGTCCTGAGTTATTATCTTTTAGATAGGTATCTGCAAGGGCAGTCATAACCCTAAAGGATTTTGGGTATAATTTGATAACATCCTTAAGATAGGTAATTGCATCTGGAATTTTTTTTAACTCAATTAAATCATCTGCAAAGAAGACTGCCTCGTTTTCATTTAAAGTATACACATTTTGTTCATTTGAGTAGATATGATTTAACATCTTATTTGTGCTATCAATACCAGTAGAACTGTAAGTTTTCATCAGCACATCAGATAATGTTTTTGTGGGTTTAATTATTGAATCTGATATGGACATCCCTAAAATATCCTTTGCGGGTTCGCCAAGATTTCTATCCCTTATATTTATCAGATGTACGCTTGCAATTTTCAATTTTGGATCAATCAATAACATTGTGCTAAAACCTGTGCCTGCACCATTGTGCGAAAAATATTTCAGAGAATCATTTTCAAAAGTAAGAGAAAATCCCAAGCCATAATCAATGTCTTTCCCATTACTTAACTTTGATTTTCTTAACATCATTTCTAAAGTTGATTGCTTAAGTAGTCTATTTTCCATCAGTGCTTTAGAAAAAAGTAATAAATCATTTGCGGTTGAAAGATAACCGCCACCGGCAACTTTAATACTAAGATCAGCAAGCGGTGCATTTACAATTTTTCGCTCGGCATTTTTTTCATAGCCTTTAACACGGTTTAGTATTATTTCTCTTTGTTTATCAATCCTTGTTGATTCCATTCCTGAAGGCAAAAAAATATTATTCTTTAGATAATCTTCAAAACTTGTTTTAGATACTTTTTCTACAATTGCAGCCAAGAGAGTATATCCAAGCGTAGTGTATGCATATTTTGTACCTGGCTCAAACATTAAAGAATCATAAGCCAGTAATTTGAGTGCATCATCCGTGGTTGCATAAAACTTTTTGCTGTCAAATTCACCTTCTCTATAGTTTCGTATTCCGGAGGTATGGTTTAATAATTGTCTGACTGTGAATTTATATTTTTTTACGGGAAAATTTGGTAAGTAAGCTCTGGCATCCGTATCAAGACTAATAAGTCCACGTTCCCACAATTGTAAAACTGCAACAGCCGTTATAGGCTTACTTATAGATGCAATCCGGTATAAAGAAGACTTAGAGGCTGGCACATTGTTTTCAATATCAGCCATACCGGCGCTTTTAAGCCAGATTATTTTATCATTCCGCAACAGTCCGGCAGAGATTGAAGGAATATTTTTAATCTGAATATATTGATTTAAATATTCATCAAATATTTTGTTACGATTTTCTTGAGCGAATGCTGTATTGTTTAATACAAAGGAAAGTATAATTACTGAAAATATTTTTGCTGAGATAAGATTCATTTATTATTTATTTTGATTTAAAGTTATTATTCAAAAAAAAGGGCTGAAAACTCAGCCCTTAAAAATTACTTAATCGGGATTCGCTTTTCAATAATGTTATCAACCAGCTTGTATGTTTTTGCTTCTTCAGCAGTTAAAAAGTAATCCCTGTCACAATCTTTTGTAATCTGCTCAACGGTTTTACCGGTATGTTCCGCAAGTATTCTGTATAGAGAATCACGAGTTTTAATTAATTCTTTAGCATGAATTTCAACATCCGTAACCTGTCCGCCAATTCCCTGAGTCCAGGGTTGATGAATCATAATTTTAGAATTTGGTAGGGAAGAGCGTTTACCGGCCGCGCCGCCAGCTAACAAAACCGCACCCATACTTGCAGCCATTCCAACGCAGATAGTAGCAACATCAGGTTTTATAAATTTCATAGTATCATAAATTGCAAGTCCAGCGGTAACACTTCCGCCAGGAGAATTGATATACATATTAATATCTTTTTCAGAATCTTCAGCTTCAAGAAAAATTAATTGTGCAATTGTTAAACTTGCTACGTGATCATCAATCGCCGTTCCTAAAAATATAATTCTTTCTCTAAGCAAACGGGAATAGATATCCATTCCTCTTTCACCGCGTCCGGTTTGTTCTATTACATAGGGAACAAGCTGATTATAAATTTCAATATTCTTATTCATTTACTGCCTCTTGTTTTACTTTTAATTTTTCAGGATGAACTTTATTAATTGTGTTATTAGATTTTAGGAAATCAAAAAGTTTTTGATCAAGTAATCTTTCTGATTGATTTGAAGTTTTGTAATAGTTAATCAATTTATCAACAGGAATACCAATTTTCTCGGCTTCTTTTTCTGCTAATTCTTTAATCTCATCATCAGTAACAGTAATGTTTTCACTCTTTTGAATCTCAGATTTTATTAGATACCATTTAACTTCATTTTCAGCGGAGTTTAATAATCTTTTTCTGCTTTCCTCTTTGTTAAAAGGGTATTTTGATTTTTTTGATTGTTCTTCTTCACTCTTTACATATTCTTCTAAAATATTATTTACAAGACTCTTAGGAGGAACAAAATCATTATTCTTAACAATTTCACCAACAAGTTTTCCTCTTACTAATTCTTCTGTGCGCTGGTTATAGTAATTTTGAATATCTTTTCTTATCTCTTCTTTTAGTTCCGGTTCGGTTGAAACTTTATCCTTTGTCGCTTTTTTAATTAGATCTTCATTTAATTCTGGTAGAACAATTTTTTTAATTCCTATAACATTTACCTGATAAGTGTATTCTTCTTTATGAACTTCTTCAGTTCCATCTTCTATCTTGTGAGTGTGTTCATCTTTAAATGAAAAGAAAAAATTCTCACCAACTTTTTTATTCTTTGCATTATCAACAATCTCTTTTGCTACTCCATCAGCAGTTAAATCGATTTGCATTTTTTCAGGTTTAGCCTCAGAAATCTTTTCACCATTTCTTTCAGTAAGAATAACTTCCGCATCAATAATAAAATTATTATCTAAAATCTCATTAGCATCTTCAAGAGTTTTGTTTGATTTGCGGATGTAATCAATTTCTTTTTCAACTTCTTCATCACCCGCAACTAAGTCCGGAATATCAAAAGAAAGACCTTTGTAGTCTTTAACATTAAGTACAGGAATAGTTTCGTACTTAACTTTAAAGAATAGTTCTTTTTCAGGATCAAATTTCAGGTCTGTCATTGTGGGCTGACCGATTGGTTTAAACTGGTTTTCTTCAGCCACTTTCCAGAAGAACGAATTTGCTATCTTTTCAGAGGCTTCATATTCAAGAGCATTACCATACATTTTTTTCAACATAGAAACAGGCACTTTACCTTTTCTGAAACCAGGTACCTGAATTTTTTTGGATTGTTTCTTTACTTCGTCTTCAATCTCTTTTTTGATCTCATCATACTGAAGTTTTATTTCAACTTCTTTTTCAGAAGAACTTAGTTCTACAACATTGTATTCCATATAAAAGCTAACCTCAAATAATTTAATTGGGATGTTATGAAGTGCGAGAACGGGGACTCGAACCCCGACACCTCTCGGTACTAGATCCTAAGTCTAGCGCGTCTACCAATTCCGCCATTCTCGCAATAAAAGCATACAAAATGATTCAAATTTTAATCAAAAGAATGTTTATAAAGTTATATTCTGAAATGATTTATGAATCAAAAAGCGCTTGCAAATATAATCTTACTGTGATTGTTAAACAAATTGAACAATTGTCTGTTATCACCAGGAATTGTAATTACTATTTTTAGGGCAGATAAGGCAAGAATTTCTTATTTTTGTTCAGCATATGATTACAAAAATTACAATAATTTTAATGAGGTCTCCTAATGGGGTTTAATTATATTCGTTTTACAAGTCCTGGTTCCGGAAAAAAATGTAATGAAGATGCAGTTGAGACCGCTGAGGTAGATGGCGGACTTTTAGCAATTTTATGCGATGGCGTAGGAGGAGATAATGGCGGTGATCTGGCTGCAAGGATTGCTCTAAAATCAGCTTTGCATTTTTTTTCTGCTTCAGAAAATGATAATTATTTAGAAAAGATAAAGCTTACAATTGAAGACTCTAATAGTTTTGTATTAAATCATTCTTACACAAGTGAACCGATGAAGAATATGGCCACAACTTTAGAAATGATTTACGTAAAAGATAATTTTGTTTATTGGGGACATATTGGTGATTCTAGAATTTATCAATTAAAATCTAAAAGGTTAAATCAGATTACTAAAGATCATTCTCTAGTTCAAAAATTATTAGATGAAGGATTTATTACACACAAACAGGCAGCTAATCATCCTCAAAAAAATGTAATTATTAAAGCACTTGGAGATAACATATCTATTGAACCTGATATTAGCAAAATAAGGCTAAATGTAAATGAGGGAAATAAGTTCCTTATTTGTTCAGATGGAGTATCAAATTTGGTCAGTCATGCAGAATTAGAAGATGTTTTAATTTTAAGTGATCTTGAAGAAATAAAAAACAAGATCATCAAAATGATTAAAATTCGTGGTGCCATTGATGATTATTCATTTATAATTATTGAAATTACTAAATGATTGGAAGGCGGTTACAAAATTATAAAGTTCTTTCACTCCTCGGTCAGGGTGGAATGGGAGCGGTCTATAAAGTTTTTGATGTGAAATTGGAAAGATATGCTGCGCTTAAAATTCTTAGCTTAAATACCACACGCAATTCTAATTTTATTGAAAGGTTCAAGAGAGAAGCAAGAAATCAAGCAAAGTTAATGCATCCAAATATTGTTTCGGTTTATGGTTTTGTTGAAGAGAAAGATGTTCTTGGTATCGCAATGGAATATATTGAAGGCGATACTCTGGAAAGTATTATCAGAGAGCGGGGAAGAATTGAATTTAGTTACGCTCTTGAATTGATTGGACAAATTCTTAATGGAATTGAGTTTGCACATCAACAGGGTTTTATTCACAGGGATTTGAAACCATCAAACATAATTCTGGATTTGAATGGTAATCCTAAAATTATGGATTTTGGAATTTCAAAATCGATGGATGAATTAAAATCAATAACACAGCACAATGCAAGACCCGGTACTTTGCTTTATATGAGTCCTGAGCAGCTAGGCGGAAATGTAATTACTGTAAAGAGTGATCTTTACTCGCTTGGTATTACATTTTATGAAATGTTAGTGGGTACTCATCCGTACAACGCACAAACAATTTATGAAATTATTGATTCGCACGTAAATAAATTACCTGCAAAAGTATCTTCAATTATTCCAACTATTCCTGCTGCTGCTGATGAAATTGTTTTAAGGGCAATGAATAAATCAATTGATAATAATTTTACATCTGCTGCGGATTTCAGGAATTCTATTTTAAACTTAAGTTCAAATTATATCTATAATCGTGAAAATGAGATTGCAGTTTCTGAGCCTGAAGTGGATGTTGATTTTATCGATTCGAATAGAAAATCATCTAAGGGGTTCCAGACAGTTAGTAATATTTTATTGTTTATAATTTTTATTGGATTGGGTGTAATTGTTTTTAATGTTGTTAAATCCATAATACTGGAAGAGAAAAATAAAACAGATTCTGAAGCATTAAGTTATTCACAGGATTATTCTAAAAATCCCAATTTTATGAAAGAAAGTGCATGGGAATTAATAAAACTTGATTCCGATAAAAATCTTAATTCAATCGCTTTTCTTAATGATTATAAAGGCTTTATCGCCGGTGATTCCGGGTTAGTAATGCAATCGCTTGATGGCGGTATTACCTGGGACAAAATCGGATCAGAGTATATTAATGGTTTCAATTCAATTTGTTCCAATGATAATAAATTATTTATGGTTGGTTCAGCTGGATTTATTGGGATGTTGAATAACGATTCAAAGCAAATCAAAAAAATTACTTCTAATACAACAGAAACACTGTTCAAAATTTATTTTAAAAACACAAACACAGGATTTATAGTTGGAAGTAATGGATTAATTCTTAAAACTTACGATGGTGGATTGACCTGGCAAAGAATTCAAAGTAATGTTAACGATAATTTATTCAGTATAAGTTTCGCAGATCCTAAAAATGGAATTATAGTTGGATGGAATGGCACAATACTTAAAACAAACGATAGTGGAGAAAGCTGGCAAAAACAAGTTATTAAATTTAAGTCTTACTTTAAAGATGTTTTTTTTGTGAACGAATTTCTGGGACTTATCGCCGGAGGTGAAGGTAAAATATTTCGCACTGAAAACGGAGGAGATAGTTGGGATGAGATTGATGTTGGATCAAATTCCGGATTATACAAAGTTATCTTTGATAATAATGCCGAGGGAATTGTTCTTTCAAACAGAGGTGAGATTTTCTTTTCATACGATGCTGGCAAAACTTGGACAAAAAAAACTGTAGGACAACCATTAGTACTGAACGATATTGTACAATTAAATTCCCAAAATTTTATTATTGCCTGCAACGGTGGAAATATTTACAAAAGCAAAATTGGTTCTGTAAAGTAAAAAATAGAGCCTATTGATAAACTTACCGGATCCATTATACTATTGATTTTAAAATGTTATTAAAAAAAATCTTATCACATAAAAACGGAATATTAACCTATGCTTTAGTTCTGATTGTAGTTAATATTTTTCTAAATCAGTTACCGCTTACAAGCACTTTTGGTTATGAGTTTGCAGCAGTTAATGGTTTGATACTTTGCATTATTGCAGGTCTTTATACAATTAGTTTTATTCACAAATCAGCATTTGATCTAAGTGAACTGATTAAAAATCTCCTTATCATTTTCACTATTCCTTTATTAATAAGCATAATCAATTCAATATTAACAATGTTCTGTTCATTTGTTGATGGATTAATATTTTATGTGTTGATTGTTAGCGCTTCAATAGTTTTTGGTGTATCAATCGCAATGGTAGTAGGTTTGATTACTAAAAGATTTACAAGACTCCTATTCTTGATAATAATTTTTCTATTTGCATTCATCCCAATATTAGAGATATACTTTAATCCCCAAGTTTATTTTTATTCACCGCTAATAGGATATTTCCCTGGGAACATATATGATGAAGGGCTAACTGCAGATTGGAAATTGTTTATTCATCAACTTATGGTTATAACTTTTTCCTCTTTTATAATCTATTTTATTCAAAAGAAAAAAACTTTAGTCCTTAAATCTAATCTCTTATTGGCAGCTGTGATTTTAATAGTTGCATCATTTATTCAGTACATTTCACCCTATCTTGGATTTACAACAACTTTTACGAAATTAAATTTAGTTTTATCAAAGCAAATTGAATCTGAATCACTAATACTACATTATGATAATATTGATTCAACAGAAGCAAAGTTGATTGCCCTAACTCATGCATTTTATTATTCGGAATTACAGAATCAATTAAACTCTAAACCTTCAAAAAAAATAAATGTTTATCTGTTTAATAATCGCGAACAGAAAAAACTTCTTTTTGGTGCCGGTAAAGCAGATGTAGCAAAGCCATGGCAATACTCAATTTATATTAGTGCAGATTCGTGGCAAAGTACTTTAAAACATGAATTAACCCATGTTTTTACTGCCGAATTTGGAACCGGACTATTTAAACTCGCTGCTGGATTTAACGCTGCACTTATCGAAGGGATGGCAGAATCTCTGGATGGAATTTCAAATGATATAGCAATAAAAGATCTAACTTCACTTGCGTATAACAATGGATATGATGTTGATGTAAAATCATTGTTTATAGGATTAAGTTTTTTGAAGGGCAATTCCACTTTAGCATATACTTACAGCGGTGCATTTATAGAATATCTAATAAATAATTATGGTATAGAAAAAGTTAAGAAGTTTTATAATACCGGTGATTTTGAATCAGTATTTAAAACTAAAATTGAGATCACACAAAAAGAATTTGAACAAAGTATTATCAGTCCAGCATTATCAAATCAAAAACCAATGGCTGATTATTATTTCGGCAGACTTTCGATTATTCAGAAAGTGTGTCCAAGGTACATCGGAGATAGATTGAACGAAGCTTATCGATATTTATCGGAGAATAAATTTGAGAAAGCAGAAATACTCTTTAAGGAAGTAAATAATAAAACACTCAACTATTCAGCCTTAGTTGGGCGCTCTGAAATTTATTATCAGCGTAATAAAATAAATGAAGCGATTCAATTAATTTTTTATAACTATAAAAAATTTACAGCTACCGCTTATTATCATAATATGATTTTCAGATTAGCTGAATTATACTCGCTAAATATGCAGAACGACTCAGCAGCATATTACTACAAAAAGATAATTGAGGATAATCCTAATCATCAATTAAATTATTTATGCAATACAAGACTAAGTTTGCTTGAAAAAAATAAATTGCACGAATATTTAGACGGCAGCGATTCATTGAAATTAAAAGTTTTGATTTCGTTAAATGAGCAAGATTATAATTATCATTCCTTGCCCATTATGATTGATATATTGCAAAGCCAAAATATTGATTATAAAAAATCACTGAGTATATTTAATAAAACATTTGTAGTTAATAATATCGAAAGCAGTTATGCTGCCTTCAAATTTTCTCAATATATGCTTGAAAATTATGATTTTGTTAATGCCAGAAAGTATGCAGCATTAAGTTTGCGATATAAAGATGGGAATTTGTTTTATACTGCAATGCAGGCACAGTTTGAAAAAGCAAGCTGGTTTTTAAAAAATTCAAATAGAGTAATGGATAAATTTGTGCACGCAACAGCACAATAAATTAAAAAGAGTTTATGCGCCTTTAGAATGAATAGTAAATTAGAAATATTAATTAAAGAAAAAATATCCGATCTTAAGATTTTGGATGTTATTTCAAGAGTTGCTGAAAAAGATAAAGTAGACGTTTATGCTGTTGGCGGATTTGTGCGGGATTTAATTCTAAATCGTGAAAGAAATGATCTTGATATACTTGTAATTGACAGCGGAACAGATTTTGCAAAAAGTGTTGCTGATGAACTTGGCATAACCAACGTTTCTTATTTTAAAAATTTTGGTACGGCACACTTTGATTTCCAGGAAATGAATATCGAATTTGTAGGTGCAAGAAAAGAATCATACGATCGTAATACACGAAAGCCAATTGTTGAAGATGGAACTTTTGAAGAAGATATATCACGACGCGATTTTACTATTAATACGTTAGCAATATCTCTGAATATAAATGAGATTGGCAAACTCATAGATAAATACGATGGATTATCAGATATAAAAAATCAGTTAATCAAAACTCCGCTTGATCCATTTAAAACATTTGATGATGATCCGTTAAGAATTATGCGTGCATTTCGTTTTGCTTCTCAGCTAAATTTTAATGTTGATGAAAGCATAATTATTGCGGCAAAGGAAATGAGAGAAAGACTCGCCATTGTTTCTCAGGAGAGAATAACCGATGAGTTCCTAAAAATTATGACAACACCAAGACCATCAATCGGTTTGCAGCTTCTTTTTGATTCATCAGTTTTAGAAATTGTATTTCCTGAAATATCAATAATGGCTGGTGTTGATCAGCGAAAAGACTATCATCATAAGGATGTTTTTTTGCATACTTTGCAGGTTGTAGATAACATCTGCAAACAAACAGATGATGTTTGGTTAAGATTTGCCGCTCTTGTGCATGATATTGCTAAACCACCTACGAAAAAATTTGTTGAAGGAATTGGCTGGACTTTTCATGGTCACGAAGATCTTGGTGCAAGAATGATGAAGAAAATATTTCACAGAATGAAATTGCCGCTTCACAAACTTGAATATATTCAAAAACTTATTCGCTTACATTTAAGACCGATCGCATTGGCAAAGGAAGATGTAACTGATTCTGCAATACGAAGATTTGTTGTAGAATCCGGAGAGGATCTTGAAGAACTAATTATTCTTTGTCGTGCCGACATCACAAGTAAAAATCCGGTTAAAGTTGAAAAATATCTTGCCAATTATGAACGAGTAATGCAGAAGGTGCGAGATGTTAAAGAGCGCGATAAACTAAGAGAATTTCAATCCCCGGTAAGAGGAGAAGAGATTATGCAGATATGTAATCTTAAACCATCCAGAAAAGTTGGCGATATTAAAACGGCAATCGAAGAAGCAATTCTCGATGGGAAAATTGGAAATAACTATGAAGAGGCTTATAAATATTTATTGGAAATTAAAGATCAGTTTTTAGAAAGCTGATTCAGATTATTAAAAATTGTAATTCAATCCAACAAAATATCTTTTATCATCTTTTAGTGTTTTATCACGCTGCACTCCAAATGAAATATTAATTGGAATTTGCGATTGCACATTCGAAACTTTTTCGTTAAAGGAAAGATTCCGTTCCAGAAATTTCTCATCGAGTATTACAGTGGTAGTATCTGATGTTGGTTTTTCTTTTTTATCACGCAATAAAGCATAAACAACTATCCCGGTTACAATCAAACCACCAACGATGTATAAAGTATAATCATCATTGGACTCTACATTTGTGGTTGATGATCCAGAACCTCCGCCAATATCTTCAAAAGTTTTGTTTAGTTGCTGACCAGAATTTAAATCACAAATAAATAGCGATAGAAATAATCCTAAAATCATAATTTTGTTTGATGTATTTAACATTTGTTTTTTCATAGCCGCCTCTTTAAGAAAATTTTATGTAGTGAATATAAAACATTTACTTTCTGAGAAGCAACATAGAATTAGAGAATTACCTAAACTGAACCTTAATTTGGGTTTGATTGTTAAAGTCTTCAAATACCGCAAATGTAATTATTTTGCCATTCGTACATAAAGTGATCATTTAGCTTTTAATTAAACTATTTTTGAGTGGTCAAAATCAAAGATAGATTAAAATTATTATCGTATTTTTACAGAAAGTATGAATTTTCAATCCAACATTCGGAGTTACAAATGAAATTATTCTTAGCATCCATTTTACTTTTAACATCAACTAATTTTTTATTAGCGCAAAATCAATTAACACTTGATCAGGCGATAAAAATTGCTTTACAAAAAAATACAGATCTAATTTCTCAGGAAAATGAACTTGCGAAAGGAGAATCAGGTGTTGATGCAGCTTATGGAAATTTTTTACCTGACTTAAATGCTTATGGGAGCTGGGATTGGAACCGTGTTGAAGAGGCTGGAAGAACTTCAAATGTAAATGGTGTCAATGTTACCTTTCCGGCAAGTAATAGTGAGTCGCGATCTTATGGAGTCGGTGCCAGTTCAAATGTAGTTTTATTCAACGGCTTATCAAATTTTGCCAATTTATCACGAAGTAAAAATTCTTTAGAGGCAATAAAATTATCAATTGAAGGGAAGAAACAGGAAGTCGTCTTTCAAACTATAAACTTATATTATTCTGTTGTAGAATCGGATCAACTTCTTAAGGTTAGGGAAGAGGATGTTAAACAGCAGCAAAAAAACCTTGAGACAATTGAGGAGAGAAATAGACTTGGATCTTTGACAAAAGCTGACGTCTATCAACAACAGGTTCAATTAGGTAATGCTGAACTTGAAGTTATCAGGGCAAGTAATACACTCGAAAATGCTAAGAGTAACCTACTTTACTATTTGGGATTGGATGTTTTAGAAAAATATATTTATTCAGAATCGTTAACCGATAAAGAATTAACCATTTTGGATACCGACATATCTACTGATTTTACTAAGCTAAATGATTTGGTGAACCAAGCTCTGGCAAACAGAAAAGATTATCTAGCACAAAAACTTACACTTGATTCGTTTAATGATAACGTGACAATTGCAAACTCCGGCCACTGGCCAAGATTGTCTGGAAATGCAGGGTATGGTTCATTCGCTAATGCGGTTGGTGATATTTTTAATTCACATAATTTTTCAGCAGGATTAACATTAAGTATACCAATCTTTTCAGGTTTTGCGACACAAAATGCTATTCAGATAGCAGAAGTGGATGCTATGAACTACAAATTGCAAGTAAGTGATACTGAAAGGTTAATCAAACAGAATCTTCAAAAAACATTCCTTGATCTCTCAGCAGCTAAAAAGGCATTACTTGTTACGGAAAAGAATGTAAAGGCTGCTGAAGAAAACTTAAAGATCGAACAGGAAAAATATAACCTTGGTGCCGGTAAATTATTAGATGTATTAATTGCCAGCACAGCATATCAAAATGCAACAACAAATTACATCAACGCACAGTTTTATTACATTCGTTTAAGTGAGGAACTTAAGTATAATCTTGGCGTCTTAGACTATACTCAATACGAATAAATTTTAATCATAGGAGAATCTTTCAAATGGCAAATGGAAAAACAAAAAAATCGAAAAAGAAATTATTCATCTTTGGCGGCATTGGCTTATTGCTAGTTATACTATTAGTAGTAGCTTTTGTTGGTGGTAATAAAGAGGAGATAGTTTCTGTTCAAACTGAAAAAGTTGAGAAGAGAACTATAACTCAAACAGTTGCTGCAACAGGTAAAATTAATCCTGAATTTAAAGTAGTGATTAATCCTGAAGTTACTGGTGAAATTATTCAATTGCCTGTAAAAGAAGGTGATCTTGTTAAAAAGGGTGATTTGCTAATCAGAATAAAAGGCGATCAATACGTTGCGCAAAACGAACGATTGGAAGCTAATCTTCAATCTGCGAAAGCAAATTTAAAAATGAGAGAAGCAGAACTAACCAAAGTTGAACTTGATTATAATAGGATCAAAGAACTTTATAGTAAGGGTTTGTCAAGTGATTCTGAATTAGAAACATCCAGATCAAATTATCTTTCTACAAAAGCTGCTTATCAGGCCGCGGAAGCAAATGTGGCACAGAGCGAAGCTTCACTAAAAGAAATTATGGATCAAATCTCTAAAACTGCAATTCGATCTCCAATGGATGGAGTGGTTACTAAACTTAACGTAGAACTTGGTGAAAGAGTATTTGGAGCAGGATTTAGTATGGGATCAGATATTATGACTATATCCGATTTGCGAAATATTGAAGCAGTAGTTGAAGTTGATGAAAATGATGTTGTTTTAGTTTCAATTGGTGATACTGCTACTATTAAAGTTGATGCATTTAAAGATCAGGAATTTACTGGTATTGTTTCCGAAATTGGTAACAGTGCAAACACTACTGGGTTAGGTACTCAGCAGGAAGTTGTAAACTTTGAAGTTAAAATCAAATTAATTGACCCTGATAATACTTTGAGACCTGGAATGTCCTGCACAGCGGATATCGAAACAGAAACTATTGGGAATGTGTTAAGTGTTCCGATTCAAAGTGTGACTACCAGATCTGATATGCCAAAAATGGATCAAGCTATGGAAGATGGTGAGGAAGACGGAATAATTCAGGTTAAGACAGATAAAAAAGAAAATATAAAGCCTAAAGAAATTGTTTTCATCATTAAAGATGGAAAGGCAAAATCTGTTGAAGTTGAAACCGGATTGAGTGATGATAACTATATTGCTGTTACAAAGGGGCTTGAAGGTGGTGAAGTGGTAGTTTCAGGAAGTTACAAAGCAATTTCTCGTGAACTAAATGACGGTCTTCAAGTAAGAGTTGAAGAAAAACGAAGTAACATTACAAAAAAATAAACTTGGTAAACAAAAATGAATATAATTAACATAGATCATATTGCTAAAGTTTATCAGGTTGGTTCGGAGGAGGTTCACGCATTGCGTGATGTTTCTTTGAGAATTGATAAAAATGAATATGTTGCTATAATGGGTCCATCCGGTTCAGGTAAATCTACACTTATGAATATGCTTGGATGTTTGGATACTCCAACTTCAGGAATTTATGACTTTAAGGGTGTTAGCGTTAGTGAAATGACCGATAATGAATTAGCAAGAATAAGAAATAAGGAAATTGGATTTGTATTTCAAACATTTAATCTTCTTGCAAGATCAGATGCTGTTCACAATGTTGAACTGCCTTTAATTTATGCCGGAGTAGCCAGTGCGGAAAGAAAAGATCGAGCCAGACAAGCATTAGTTGATGTTGGGCTTGAAGACAGAATGCACCATAAACCCAATGAGCTTTCAGGCGGACAGAGACAAAGAGTGGCTATTGCTCGCGCTTTGGTTTCTAAACCTGCAATTATTCTTGCAGATGAGCCCACAGGTAATCTTGATTCTAAAACTGGTGAAGAAATTATGGGTTTGTTTCATGAGATACATGAAAAGGGTAATACTATTATACTTGTAACTCATGAAGAATACATTGCTGAACACGCTCTGAGGATTGTTAGATTAAAAGATGGTCTGATTGAACGAGATGAATATGTTGAGAAAAGACTTATACCAAAAGTAAAATCCTTGGTGTAAAACAGTCCGCGGCGGGGGATTAGTTTGTTAAAATAATAAATAACATTATGTACAGCCTTCTCGGAAGAAATTCTGAGATAAGGAAAAATAAACAGTGAGTTGATTATGTCTCCAATGATATTTGAATTAAACGAAGGACTTGCAATTGCCTGGCGAGCAATCAGAGCTAATAAAATTCGAGCTGCCCTGACAATGCTTGGAATTTTTATTGGCATTACTGCAGTCGTGTTAATGTCAACTGCTATAAAAGGAATTGACAATTCATTTAAAAATGGTATAAGCGCTCTAGGGTCGGATGTTTTATATGTTGATAAATGGTCATGGTTTTCAAATGACGAATGGTGGAAAATGCGTAACCGCAGAAATATCGAAATGGAGGATTACCGTAAATTCAAAGAACTGGCAAAACTTCCTTTAGCTGTTGCCCCGGTTACTAATAGCAGGCAAACAGTAAAATATGATGATAAAAAAGTAGAGGGTGTATTTTTAAATGGTTCGAATGCTGATTATGTTAAAACAACTAACTTTACATTCGATCAAGGAAGATTTTATTCTGAAATTGAAGGTAACGCTTCTAGAAATATTGCTGTTATAGGAAGTGAAATAAGTGCAAAACTTTTTCCCAGGGGCGATGCATTAGATAAAATAATTAAGATTGGTGGAACAAGCTTTAAAATTGTTGGAGTGCTTGCAGAGCAAGGAAGTGTCGTTCTTGGACCTTGGAACCCTGATAACCAGGTATTTATCCCTATCGGAACTATTTTTAAAAATTTTGAATCAAGACATTCACAAACAATCACTCTAAATGTTCGTGCAGCTAATCCAAATATGGTTGAAGAGACCAAAGCTGAGGCTGAAGGAATAATGAGAAAGATTCGTGGTCTTGCATACGATGAACCAAATGATTTTTCAATAAACCAACAGGAAGGTTTACAGGAACAGTATGATTCCTTTGTTGGTGTTATACAAATTGCCGGTTTATTTATTACCGGTTTATCACTCTTTGTTGGCGCAATTGGAATTATGAATATTATGTTTGTTTCAGTAAAAGAACGCACTAAAGAAATAGGATTAAGAAAAGCTATTGGTGCAAAACGTAGAACTATTATGACTCAATTTCTTTTAGAATCCTCCGTAATTTGCTTGCTTGGCGGCCTAATTGGATTGATAGCAGCACTTCTTTTAAGCTTAATGTTAAATCAATTTTTTCCTACAGCAATACAATATGATGTAGTAATAATAGCAATTTTAATTTCTTTATTAACTGGAATTATATCAGGTTTGGCTCCTGCTTACACAGCAGCAAAGATGGATCCGGTTGATGCATTAAGGTATGAATAAAAGCGGAGTAGTGGAGTGATGGAGTTTTGGAGTAATGGAAGATTAAAATTATGAAAGAGTATACAAAGAGAAGAAATTTGAATCGTGGTTATATGAAGTTGGAAGTTTGGAACGATGCAATCGCACAATTCAAATATGCTTACAAGCTTGTTAATAGTATTTCTAATCTTGATTATAAACTTAAATCTCAAATTATTGATTCTGCTCAATCTATTTCATCAAATATTTCAGAAGGTTATGGTAGAAAATCTATAAATGAATATTTATACTTTCTAAATATTAGTTTAGGATCATCTGCTGAGTTATTAACCAGAGTTATAGGACTAAAAGAAATTGAACTACTTAGTGAAAATGATTTTGAGGAATTCGATAAAAAACATTATGAAGTTGAAAACAAACTTCTGGGATTAGTTAAATCTTTACAGACAAAACAACAAAATGGTAGTTGGGATAATCAAATACACGAACCAGAAATTGAATATGGAACTCCATAACTCCAATACTCCATTATTCCTGGTTTGATTATAAGAATTGTAGTAAAGGTATTTATTATGAAAGTAAATCAGATTTTAGCAATTTCATTGCAATCTTTAAAGAGCAATAGATTAAGAACTGCTCTAACAATACTGGGTGTTGTAGTTGGAATATTTTCTATTATTGTTATTATGACCATTCTCACGATGCTTCAGAACAGTATCAATTCTGGATTATCCAGTTTGGGCAAAAACACTTTTCAGATACAGAAGCATGATAATGTTTTTGGAGGCGGTCCGAGAAGAAGAGATGATCGTAACAGAAAAGATTTGACTATAGAGCATGCAAATCGTCTGAAAGAAGTGCTTACACAAGCAAAGTATATTGGTGTTGAACAATGGCAGTTTGGAATAATTGCAAAGTTTGGCAGCAGAGAAACTAATCCAAATCTTTCAATTGCAGGTGTTAGCACGGATGCAATGAGAACTAATGATTGGAATGTTGAAGAGGGAAGGGATCTTAGGGAAGATGATATTAATTATTCCTCAGATGTTTGTTTGATTTTTCAACCGATAGTTGATAAACTTTTTCCAAATATGGATCCTATAGGTCAAACTATTCGAGTTGATGGTAAACCGCTGCGTGTTGTAGGTGTCGTTGAAAAACAATCCTCTTTATTTGGTCAAAGCAGAGACAACTATATTATAGTTCCAATTACAACCTGGCAATCGATGTATGGAAGATATGGTCGTTCAGTCAATATAACTGTAATGTCTCAAAGTGCTGACGATTATGAAGAAGTTATTGAATCTGCCACTGGTCATATGAGGAAAATTAGAAAGGTTGCTGCCGGCGAACCAAATGATTTTTTTATTTTCAGTAATGAATCCATGATAACTGAAATAAATAAAATTACTGATCCAATTAAAATGATAGCATTGGCAATTTCACTAATTGCATTAATTGCAGCAGGGGTTGGTATCATGAACATAATGCTTGTTTCTGTTACTGAGAGAACTCGCGAAATTGGAATTCGAAAAGCATTAGGGGCTAGGAAAACATGGATATTGTCTCAATTTCTGTTTGAAGCAATTATTTTATGTATGCTTGGCGGATTAATTGGAATCGTAATCGGTGTAGGTATAGGAAATATTGCCGGCGGATTAATAAATGCGCAAGCTGCTGTACCCTGGAACTGGGTATTTTTAGGATTATTAATATGTGTACTTGTTGGCGTTGTATTCGGAACTTATCCTGCTTATAAAGCTTCCAATCTTGATCCGATAGAAGCTTTGAGATATGAGTAGAATGGAGTGATGGAATATTGGATTTTTGGAATAATGGATTAAAAGTTCTTGCACAGAGTTCCACAGAGATAACACTGAGAACCACGGAGATTTTTATTTTGATTTGATTGAAATTTGTAACATAAAAATTGATTCATAAATAATAGAATTGAGTTTTTATGAAATATAAAAATTTATTCTTCGCTTATTCATTAGAGTTTTTAGTTGGATTAATTACAATACTCTTAATAATTTTTGTAGGTCCAAAGTCAATTGCATTTTTAGCTCTGTTTGCTATCAGACCATTTTTATTGGAAAGAGAAAAAATCTTACCTCAAGATGAGTTTTGGTTCTATTCATTTCAACTTGGAAAAGTAACGCTTTTTGTTTTATCATTCATCATTATAATTTCATATTTAATTGATGAATTTTTAATCTCCGAAAATTTTCTCTTTAGTTATAGAGATAGGATTACAATTTTTGTTCCACTGTATCTATTCTTACATGGTGTAATCGGATTATTTAGTTTAAGAAATAAACTTAAGTAAGATTAAAGACTCAAATAAAATCTACGATATGTTTTTCGGATTGGAGTTATCTATTGCGCTAAACTGCTTACCAAACTTGAAACATTGATTAGATTGAAGCTTTGAGATATGAGTAGAAAGGAATTTGGGAATGATCGAGTTTTGGATTTTTTATTTTGTTAATAATAAATTTCAATATTCCATTACTCCAACACTCCTTTTTAGAAATTCATATCAATCTGAAAACTAATTCTGTTATCAACATTCCCAACTATCTCGTTATCACCTGAGCTTAAAACAGTTTCATCCGGTTTATAAGTTTCTGAATATTTAGTAGAGAGTGTAAGAAATTTTAACGGTTTATATTTAAATATTAAATACCATCTTATACCTTTTCCGTACATAGCCAGATTCGGCATCACACCAAGTAAATCATTTTCATATTCGTAAACTGCAGAGTTAAATGAATCGGTTTGAAAGAAAATTATTCTGCCGTAAACATTAATATTTTTTAATGGAACATATCTTAAATCCTGAAATACTAAAAAACCATTTTCTTTTTGCCCGGAATCTTCAATTAAGAAATGATTGTATTCAATTCTTGTTTTAAGTCTTAAGTACTTGGATATATTGTAAATGAATTCTGTTCTTACAATCTGTTTCAATCTTTTAACAATTTCTTCATTAAGATTAATTAACTCCGTTACTTCTTTATTTTCATATTTGTAACGCAATCTAACTTCAAACTTTGGCAAGGGCATTGAAACAAAATCAATTAACAAATCATTACCCTCGCTGGAAAGTGAATTTTCATTTGTACGATATGGAAATTTGAATATATCGTAGTAAAGGTTTAAAACTCCAAAAGGAATTTTCCATTTAAGACCTGAATAAATTCCAACTTCATTATTAATACTTCCAGATTTTTCACTGAAACCAAAACCGTAAAGATTTATATAATTTCTCGGATAACTTCTTACTGCAGTAGTAAAGATTAACTCACGATTTGCTGAAAATTGAATTCCATTTATTGATGCTACAGACTTTCCATCAAAACTAGTTTCGCCAAAAAAATTAATCTTTGAAAAATTGAATTCATAGTAGGCAGATATGTAATTAAAATTATCCCCGCTAAAATCATAGATAGATGAGGACTCAAATTTATTATCAAAAGAAGTGTTGTAATAAATTACGCCAAGATTCATTCCGCCTAAAAATTTATAATCTAAAACTCCGCCAATTACTTTTGATTTTGATGCAGCTTTCTTACTCAACTCACTTTCAAATCTGTGAAAACCGGTTTGTCCAACTGACGTAATCTCTCTGGTTATAGAATCTACATTTGCATCAAAAGTATTATTTGAATAAAAAGCTGTAAGACTAAAATCATCAAACCATAACTGAGCTGCGGCGCCTCTGTAGTATCGATATTCTGCGGCACTCGTGTAAGGACGAAGATATCTTGCTCTTTTCTTAACAGGAAAAACAGCATCTGCTCCCTTTGAAAAACCAAAAGGACTCCATAATGCAAGCCCCTGTCCATATTCCAGAACAAAATCACCCGCAATAAAATTTTTTACAAATCCAATATCTTTAACCTGAAGATGGAAAGATGTGAAATCTGTGTAGGATAATTCCCCCGGATCTTTTTCAACTAAAGCTCCTGCTTGATAATTATTATCATAATTATATAAAAATCGATTGTATGATTTTAATTTTGATCCTTGATATTTCCCGCTTGTAAAACCGTCCCTGTTTTGTAAATCATTACTTACTCTGCTTCGAATATTTAATTTGGATTTATTAAAAAATGATTTAGAATCTGTAGAAGTAGTTTCAATATTTTCAATCTCATCTTTTGGTTTTGATGTTTTGATAAATGGTAAAATACTTTCAATCAGTTCCTTGTCAAGTTCACGAATAGCAAAAAGTTCAGTGGGCGAAAAGAAATAACCAAATTTATTACGGTGTTCTATAATCCTTTGTGCGGATTGTTGATCCATGTTTGGTAATTTTGATAAGTCAAAAACATCAACTGTATTTATATCAATCGGATTGCGAATCAGATTTTCTAAAATCTCTACAAGCTCCTCTGAATCAGTTTCTACATCAGGTTCAATCAAAACATTATCAAGCACTTCTTCGGTTATTATTGAAGTGCTATCTAACTGAGCATAAATTGAGGTACAAAAAAGCAGAATCAATATCAGATAGAAAAACAATATTCTCAATCTATTCTATCCCCAAATATTTCCTGATTGTTGAACTGCGATCAAGTTCTCTCCCAAAACTTATAATTATTCCGGCTTGATGTGTTAACCCCAAATCATTATGAGTAAACATTGCATAATCTAAACTGAACATTGAATAATTAATGCCTATGCCGGCGCTGTATTTTGGAGGTTCATTTGAAAATCCTATACGTAAGGATAAGTATTCTATAATATCGTAATTGACTCCAAATTGAAACGATGGTTTGTACTTTATATCCTTTTCAACTGCAAAATTCAATGTCAGTTCATTAACAACATCGTATGATAAACCGGTATTGAAAATAACGGGAATCTGATCGTCCTCATTACCAAACGTAGCACGATTAATATTTTGAATTGAAAACCCAAGTCTTAAATTATTTGAAATATACGCTAGTCCTCCGATGTTAAAAAAGAATGCTCCGTCACTGCCATAATTTTGGATTGAGAGGGTCTGATAATTTATTGTTAATCCTGCAAAAAAATTGTTGAGATAATTATAAGAATATCCCAGAGTAAATTTTGATTCGCGGTAAAGATCAAATCCATAACTCATTCCTCCAACTGCAAAGGAACCGATTGAAGTAGGTTCATGATATGCCACGTATCCATTAGCTAATTCGGATAATCCAAATGGGGCAGGCGAGTAGTAAACTCCAACTTCTCTCCAGTTCATTTGAGATAAGCCAGCAGGGTTATTGAAAAGACTAAAGACATCATTACTTGATGCAACATCAGAATTGGAAAGAGAGATTTGTTTTGCCCCCGGATTGTACTGAGAATATGCACTAAAAGTTAATAAGCAAATTATTATAATTGTATAAAGAAGTTTCATAATGTTTGATAGTTAATTGTTCGATTATATCTAAATTCCTATATTAAATCAACAAAAATTTTGACTGAAATTATAATGCGTATTTTTTTAATATTGTTTTTAATCCCGCTCGCATTTTCTTTTTCACAAGAGTTAAATTGCAGAGTAACTGTAAATTATGAAGGTTTATCTGTAGAAAACAGAGAAAGACTTGTTGATTTTAGCGGTGTTATTGAATCATATATGAACACAACTCAATTTACAGGGCAAGCCTGGAAAGGAATAAAAATAGATTGTTCATTAACTATATTTTTTACCAGTGCTGCGGGAGATGATTATTCAGCACAAGTTGTTCTGGTTTCAACAAGACCCGTATTTAGGTCTACGCGCCAATCTCCTATGCTAACCATTAGCGATCCAAACTGGTCATTCAGATATGTCCAAAATCAAGCTATGTATTCTAACCAGGCAACCTTTGATCCAATTACAACTTTCTTAGATTATTATGCAAATATTGTTATTGGTTTTGATTGGGAGACCTGGGCAGATTTGGGTGGAACACCTTACTTTAACAAAGCATTTAATTTGCTAAATCTTAGTTTAGGTAGTCCATATAAAAAAGGCTGGGAGCAGAGCAGCGCATCATACAGCAGATGGGGTTTATGCCAGGATTTACTTAACGATAATTATCGCGCATTCAGAGAAGCATTTTATGTTTACCATTATGGAGTGGATGAAATTCAAGTAAGAAAAAAAGATGGACAGGATAAGATTGCCAGTATTGTATCTGTATTTGAAGATATGCAGAAGAAAACAGGTATCAACAGCGTGCTTATTAAATTGTTTTTTGATACAAAGTATGGCGAAATTATTGAACTGTTGAAAGATTATCCCGACTACACAATATTTAACAGATTAAAAAAAGTAGATCCGCCGCATTCTGCTAAATATGATGAAATGTTAAGATAAATTCTATTTCAGTTTAATAGAAATGATTTCATCATCCTCGGTGATATTATAAACTACATCCATTCCCTCAATAACTTTGGCAAATAAAGTATATCTACTATCTAGATGAGGATGACTGCCCTGCATAATAAAAAATTGTGAACTTTCTGTGTCTTTTCCAGCACTTGCCATTCCAACATATCCAATTCCAAAATCAGTATCAGAATATTCTGAAATGATGTCATAACCGGGTCCGCCCCAACCGGTAGCAGTTGGATCGCCAGCTTGAATTACAAACCCTGGAACAACACGATGAAAAATTATTCCATTATAAAAATTTTGTTTTGCCAGCAAACAAAAATTCGCAACAGTGATTGGAGCTATTTCAGAATTAAATTGAATTTCAATGTTTCCCTTTGAGGTTTTTATAGTTGCTCGTTTGTATTTAAAAGCGTTTTGCCAAATATCTTCAAACTTATCAAGTTCTTTAAATCCAATTTGTTTGTTTCCGGTTTTTATTGAATAGAACTTTCTTATGGAATAAAGTTCTGAGGATTTAGTTTTCTCAATTATTTGAGAATAAAATTCTTTATCAATCTTTTCCGCTAAATTTACTAGAGACATTGTGGCTTCTAGAAAATTAAGATCATCTCCTAAGTTTCTAATCTTGTCGAAAATTAATTCTTTCAACTCAATCTGATTATTAAAAATAAAAATTGAATCAATATTATCGGCAGCTAACGAAATTTTAGGAGGATTTGATTTTAAAGCAGCAAAAATTATTTTCTTGTAATCCAGACTATCCTTTATCTTAGTTTTACTGTTAATGAATTCTTCAAATATCTTTATAGAAGAAGTAATGCTTGGGGATACTAAGAAATATTCTATAAGTTGTTTTTGAGGAGGATAACTTCCAAAACTTCGTATATTAAAAGCAAGAAACTGGTCTGTTTCAATGGAAACTCCAAGCCCAATTAAATCCATGTGTTCATCATAATTCCCAAACAACTCAAACCTTGATAAGAAAAGTTCTCCTTTAAAACTTAAAGATTTAGTTGAATCAAATAGTAATGAATCGATTTTATTTTTAACTAAAATTTTTAAAGTATCATTCAAAACGCTTTTAATGTTCTTTATAGAAATAGCAGTTTGTAACGCGACATTGGGATTTGAATCATTTAATAATTTTATGTAATAATCTATAATTACTTTCAGAGATGTAATTGAATCAGCTCCCAAAAAATGTAAAACGTTTAACAATTGGATTTTTGTGAGTGGTGAGGATGATTCAAATAATTTGCTTAAAGCATTTTGGGGAATTTTTATCTTTCTATTTACATTCATCAAAGTAAATTGCGTGAATACTTCATCATCTAGCATATTTTCAGATTCAAATAATTTTTTAAAATCTTCATCGCTAAGATTATTTTTTCTGTATCTAGCTAGAGTGAATAACGCATTTTTAATTCTTTCTTTTGTCGTTTGCTGATGTATTATCTCAGTTTCTAATATTGCTCTTGCGTCATCGCTTTTTATCCCTCTAATTTGAAATTGAAGAAAAGCTTCTGAAATACCTTCATAAGGGAAATTTGATCCATCCGATGAATTATAAAATTCAACAAGTTTATTGAGATCAGTTTCATCCCCAATCTTACCAATAGCAAAAAATATTTTTGGATATTGAGCTGGCAGCGGGGAGGAATGTAAATATTTCCACAATAAATTTATAGATTGGTCACATTTCCCAATCTGCGCGAGTGCAAAACAAACTTCGCTTTCATACTTAGTTAAATCTAATTTAAGTAATTCGGGAACGAATGAAGTGTCCTCACTCTGAGTAATACTTAGTAATACAGCTTTAGTTTTAACTTCTGAATCAGAGTTGAGGTATTTATAGATTATGTTTTTATCAAAACTTCTTTCATAAGTAGTTTTGGTAAGGTCATACATTGTGGAATCATATTGAGCAAAATTTAAATTGCTCAATAAAAATAAAATAGTGAGGAGGCGCATTTATTCCTCTAAGAATATTAGTAAAAAGGATTATAAATCAGCTTGCCAGACTCTATATTTCTTATACGCAGTACCACCCATAACCATAGCACCACGATTCATCATATCATTATCTTCTAAAATCCAACTTGCTTCACCCAAATCAATTCCAACTGCATGCGCGCGATTTACAATTTCCCAATAGAAAACAGCATCCAATCCTTTTTTCTGATGTTCAGGAATAATTCCAAGAGTGATTACTCTTGCCCACTTAATTTTTTTCTTTTCAGTAAATAATTTTATAAAGTTAAATGGAAGCAGTCTGCCATTCATTTGTTTAAATACATAATTATAATCAAGCATAACAAGTGCAAAACCGACCAATTGATTATCTATTTCTCCAAACAAAACGAGTGAAGGTTCAACAAGAGATTTTAAGTCTTTTGCCATTGCGTCAATTTGAGCCTCAGTCAGTGGGATAAATCCCCAATTAGGTGCCCAGGCTTTGTTATAAACAATTTTTACTTTTTCTAATTCTTTAGCAAAATTTTTCATATCAAGCTGGGATATCTTAAGCCTGTAGCGATCGCGAGCTAATTGCTGCACTCTCTTTAATTTTTCAGAACCCATTACTTTATGATTTTCAAGTTTGTAAGCTAAAAGATCTTTTGCTTTTGTCATTCCATAATTTGCACATAAATCTAAATAGTACTTTGGATTATAAGTCATCAGCAGTCTTGGAGAATCTTCAAAACCTTCAAGCAACATGCCCCATTCATCATTACTCGATGGATTAGCCGGACCGAGCATTCGTTTTAATCCTTTTTCTTTAAGCCATTTTTTTGCCGTATCAAATAAAGCATTTGCAGCTTCCTGATCATTTATACATTCAAAGAATCCAAAGAATCCGGAATTATCATTGTGATATTTTAAGTGAATATCATTTTTGATCGCTGCTATTCTTCCAACAATTTCATCATTTTTATACGCAAGAAAGTAATCAGCCTCCGCATTCTGAAAGAACGGATTTTTTTCTTTACTGAGTAAAGTTTTTCTTTCCATAATAAGAGGTGGAACCCAATGAGGATCATTTTTATAAAACTTCCATTGGCATTTTATAAGTGTGTTAAGTTCAGATTTGGTTTCAACTTTTTTGATTTTAATTTCTTGCATAGATAATCCTATATAAAAAAAGCATACTCATTGGAGTATGCTTTAAAATAAAATAGTTACGTACTAAATGAGCCCTACTTTTTTTCCTGCCATTTCAAATACATTTAGAATCTCATCAAGATGCTGTTTTTCATGTGTTGCCATATAACTTGTTCTCATCATTTGTCTTCCTGGAGGAACACCTGGAGAAATAAATACGTTTACAAAAACACCATTGTCATAAAGTAATTTCCACATTTGAAAAGCAATTGCATCATCACCAACAATAACCGGAACAATCGCTGTCCTTCCATCAATAACATTAAATCCTCTTGCTTTAAGATTTGTTCTCATGTAGTTGGCGTTACTTAAAAGTCTTGTTACAAGTTCAGGATGAGCTTCAAGAACATCGAGTGCAGCAAGTGCAGATGCAACTGATGCGGGAGTTGGAGATGCACTGAAGATTAATGCAGGTGAAAAGTGTTTAATGAAATTAATTACTCTTTCTGTTCCGGCAACAAATCCACCTAAAGATGCAAATGTTTTACTGAATGTTCCCATTGTTAGATCAACATCTTTTTCAAGACTGAATTCGCTGGCTGTACCCCTGCCGCCCTTGCCAATAACTCCGACAGAATGTGCATCGTCAATCATAACACGAGCACCATACTTTTTAGCAATCTCAATCATACGAGGTAGTTCAACTATTTCTCCGCCTGTACTGAAAACTCCATCGGATACTATAAGTTTTCCTGAATCAGCGGGAAGTTTTGAAATTGTTTTTTCAAGATCATCCATATCATTGTGTTTGTATCTGACCAGTCCGCCCATAGCGCCTTTAGTCATCAAAGTTCCAGCTACAATGCAGGCATGATTATCTTTATCCGAAATAACAAAATCATTTCTTTGAACTAAAGTAGGTATAACCCCTTGAGCAGATTGATATCCAGTGCTGAAAAGAAGAACAGCTTCGGTTTTAAAGAATTTGGCTAATCTACTTTCAAGCTCGATGTGTAAGTCTAAAGTACCTGTTAAATATCGGGAGCCAGAGCAGCCTGTCCCGTATTTTTCTACTGCTTTTATTGCAGCCTCTTTTACGTGCGGATGTCCTGTTAATCCAAGATAATTGTTGGAGCCAGCCATAATAACCTTTTTGCCTTCGATCTGAACAACTGGTCCTTCATTTGCTTCAATTGGTCTGAAGTAAGGGTAGATACCCATAGCTTTAATATCGTCTGCGCGTGTAAATTCCTGACACTTCTTAAAGATATCCAAAAAATCCTCCTGAACTGATGTGTATAATTAAAACTGATGCGACTTTTTATTAAATTGCGAACAAAAATTATAGCTAATTAGCCTTAAAAACAAATAAATACAATTATGCGGACTCAAGAAATAGCAATAGTTACAGGTGCAAACGGATTCGTTGGAAGTCATCTTGTTGATAATCTTTTATCCAAAGGATTTAAGGTTAGATGTCTTGTTAGGAAATCCAGCAACTTAAAATGGTTGGATAAGAAGGATGTTGAAATTTTTGATTTCGGTTTATTTGATAAAGAAGGATTAAGAAAAGCCTGTAGGGATGTAAACTATATTTTTCATGTTGCCGGAGTGGTAAAATCAAAAACTAAAGAAGGGTATTTTAAAGGGAATGTAGAAACAACAAGAAATCTTCTTGAAGCTGCGCTTGAGAATAAATCTACCATAAAAAGATTTTTGGTAGTTAGCAGTCAAACTGTTTCCGGTCCATCGACAGAAGGTAATCCGGTTAATGAAAAAACTGAATGTAATCCGATTACAACATACGGTATAAGCAAACTTGAAGAAGAGAAATTAGTTTTATCGTACAAAGACAAACTTCCTATTACTATTTGCAGGGCTCCGGCGGTTTATGGTGAAAGAGATACTGAGATTTTTATTTACTTTCAAACATTCAGCAAAGGATTAACAACAACAATTGGATTTAATAAAAAAGAATTAAGTTTAATCCACGCTGTTGATTTAGCAGAAGGATTTTATTTAGCAGCTACGAATAAAAAAGCAAAAGATGAAATCTATTTTATTGGTTCTGAAAAATTTTATACCTGGCAGGAAATTAATTCGATTACATCAAAAGTTCTTAATAAGAAACCAATCATAATAAAAGTGCCGCACTTTTTAGTTTATGCAATAGCTGCCGTGGCACAGTTCTTTGCGATGTTCAGTAGTAAGCCCGCAACGCTTAATATTGAAAAGGCTAAAGATATTACTCAACAATACTGGACTTGCAACACATCAAAAGCAATGAGAGATTTGGGGTACAGACAAAAAATATCCATTGAAGAGGGTATAAAAAGAACTTGTGATTGGTATAAAGAAATGAAATGGATTTAATTAATTATCCAAAGCTCCTTCATCTATCCAGGTTCTAATTCCTCGTATTTGATCTAACGTGATAGGGGTCGTATAACCTGGTGGCGGCATTGGAGAAATTCCTGCTCGCGCTTCAATCGCCCAGACTAATCGGCTTAAATCAGGTTCATACTTAAAAACAATATTTGGATCTGCTGTTACACCTACCCAGGTGGATAGATCTATTCCATTTGCTGGATTAGGCTGAGCGTGACATCCTGAAAATGCACATTTAACTTGAAACACTGGATAAATATGATCTGCAAAACTAACATTACTATCTGGAATAGGTTTGTTGTCCACATTTTCATTTGTTAGTGTGTCATCACAACCCAACAGAGACAATAAAGAAATAATTATTAAATAGAGTAATTTCATAATTAAGTTTAATTTTATTAATAATAATATCATCTGGGCCATAAGAATCAAAGTCAAATTTTAGTGGTTATCATTACCCTCGATGCTAATTGATTCTTGGACAAAACATAATTATTTTTGAACAAGAGTTATGGGGCTATTGTGCTCCGCCACTGCGGGTGAGAGAGCTTTCCGTTGCAACCTGGAAGGTCAGCGGTTCTAAAAAAGAGAAAATAAGTTTAAATATATTGGGGCTATAGCTCAGCTGGGAGAGCGCTTGAATGGCATTCAAGAGGTCAGCGGTTCGATCCCGCTTAGCTCCACTTAAAAACTCACTTGATAGTGAGTTTTTTTTATATAGTGAAATAAATAAAAATACTAAAACAAAAAAACTTTTGTCCAGATTTCAATCGTAAGTCAGCGGTTCTCCCGAAGGGACTCCAATGGAGGATCCCGCTTAGCTCCACAATTTAAACCCACACAAAGTGGGTTTTTATTTTTGCAGAAAATATTATTCAGCATCACATCGCGAAATTTTTATCCATAAGAACTATTCCTATTTTTACTCCCGATGAATTTATTACCAATTAATAGCTATTACAAAAAAATCTTAAGAGTTGCACTGCCTGCGATAGCAGGATTATCAACACAAATGGTTGTTTCACTTGTTGATTCAGCAATGGTTGGCAGATTGGATGAGGCAACTTATGCACTTGCTGCTATGGGAATTGGTGTGCTCGCAACCTGGGCTTTAGTAAGTTTTTTTTCTAGTCTTGCAACAGGCACGCACGTTATTGTTGCACGCAGATTTGGGCAAGGAAATTTTTTAGAGTGCGGGAATACACTAAATAATTCCCTTATTATTTCACTTTTGGTTGGAGGAATTGTAGCAGCAATCGGTGCTTCATTAGCAGGACCAATTGCACATTTCTTTGCGTCTGATGACATTGTTGGCGATTACGCTTCACAATATCTTTTTTATAGATTTCTTGGAATTCCATTTTTTTTAATTTCTGTTTCTTATCGCGGCTTTTTCTTTGGAATAAGTAAAACTAAAATATTTATGATCTCAGGAATTCTTACAAATCTATTTAATGTGATTTTTAATTATATGTTTATTTATGGATCGTTTGGGCTTCCAAGAATGGGTTTAGCCGGTGCAGGGTTGGGATCTACACTTGCAACATTTAGTGATGTAGTATTTTATTTGATAATAATTCTTTTACCTGCTTACAGAAATAAGTATCAAAACTTTAAGCACTTTAAAATTGATAAGGAAATTATCAGAGGAATCTATAAAATTTCATTACCTGTATCTTTTCAAAATGTGTTTGTGTTAATTGGATTTTTAAGTTTTGTTGCAATCACCGGAATAATTGGAACTAAAGAGCAAGCAGCAACGCAAGCTATCATTTCAACACTCTTTATTTCTTTTCTTCCCTTGTTTGGATTTGGAATTGCCGTTCAAACTCTTGTGGGAAATAATCTTGGGGCAGGGAAATATCATCTTGCCAAACTTTATGGATTTGAAACCGCTAAAGTTGCAACCATTTACACAATCCTTCTTGGAATTATTTTTATTTTAATTCCACAATATGTTTTGAATATAATTACAAATGATTGGAGCATAATCGAACTTGCAAAATCTTCTTTAAGAATTGCAGGCTTTGCACAGGTATTTTATGCTGCGGGAGTTGTGCTTGCAAATGGATTACAGGCTGCAGGAAGAACAGTTTTTGTTATGAAAGCAGAAATGTTTACAAACCTTTTTATTTTTGTTCCGTTAGCGTATTTGCTTGGAGTTGTTTTTGATTTTGGATTAACCGGCGCATGGTTTGCACTACCCGGATATATAATTATTTATTCATCATTAATATTTTACAAGTATAGTTCTGCTGATTGGCATAAAGATATACCTGTTAAGTTAGATTAATCTTTTAAGTTTGCATATCCGGCAATTGCAATCAAAAGAAAAATTGCTGCGGTAAAAAAGAACGAATATGAAAATCCAATTGCAGCCCCGGCATACCCGCCAAGCAAAGGACCAACTAAATTTCCCATCACTTGAAAACTTGAACCTATTCCTAAAACACCGCCTCTTCTATCCTTATTAACGTTGTTACTGATTCTTGTAAAAAGTAATGGCATCAAAGCTCCATATCCAAATCCTAAAATAGTTCTAACAGGAATTAAAAAATATGGATTGGTAATGAAAGCGTGCAGCAGATACATTGTTGCAGTAAGTATTGAAGCAACAACAATACTTTTTTGCAATCCAAATGTTTCAACTTTCTTGCCCCACCAGTAAGCTGAAAAAACTGAAAACACACCGACTATACTATACAGAGCACCTGTAATCGTTGGCAAATAGTTTTTATTTATCTCTAAAGTTTCTACAAACAATACAAAGATTGGTCTCACGAATGAAATCCCCAGCGAAGTGAGCATTATTAATATTGCCGGGATTAATATTTTTTTATCAAGAAGAACAAACCTCCAATTCTCCAATAAAGTAAAATTAGATTTTGATTGTTCACGTTTATCTTCTTTAACAAAAAATATAATTGCAAATCCGACAACAAATAATAATCCTGCAACTACAAAAAACACTGCACGAAAAGATAAAAAATCTGAAATAATCCCTCCAAATAATGGCCCCAAAACAGTCCCTGCTGCAGTTGATGATTGTAAAACACCAAGTGCATATCCTGTTTTTTCTTCAGGAGTGTTTGATGCGATTAGTACCATTGCTGCAGGGAGAAAACCACTTAATCCGCCTTGCAGCAATCTTCCAATAAAAAGCTGGTTAATATCCTGTGAAAAACCAATGATGATTTGTGCGATTGCTAATCCGAATGTAGCTCGTATCATCATTAACTTTCTGCCGTATTTATCACCAAGATTTCCCCAAAGAGATGAAAGAAACAAGGATACAAAAAATGGTCCGGCAAAGACCAAACCGCTCCATTTAGAAGTTTCTTCAATTGAAGTCACTCCAAGTTCTCTAACAAACAAAGGAAGAAAGGGAACGATTGAACTCATCCCGACCATCGCCAAAAATTGGCAAATCCACATTATATAAAGATTATTTTTCCAGTTTATCATTTTTCTCTAGCCCAATTTACTCATATTTAGTTCATTGAAGAATTTCGGTTCAGGTAGAATTTTTTTTATGAAATTTCATTGAATTTTACTTGACAATCTTCACTATTGCGAATATATTAGCGCTGTGAATATGAAATTATCAACATTAATAGTATCATTTCTAATAATTGCTACAGTTTACGCTGGAGCTTACATAGAATATTTTCACGCAAGAAGTGAATCTGATAATGTAAGACTTGAGTGGCAAACCAGTGAAGAGACTAACCTTCAAAAATTTGTTATTGAAAGAAAAACTCCACAAAGTTCATTTACAGAGATTGCTTCAGTTTCTCCCAAGGGTAATAATTCCAACTATATTTTTACTGATCAGAATGCGTACAAAACTAATGATATGGTATTTGTTTACAGACTTAAGATTGTAGATAATAATGATCAGATTACTTATTCTGCAGATGTAACTGTTTCTCATAGCATCTCAAGTGTCGCTAAAAGAACCTGGGGCAGTATTAAGGCGATGTTTAGATAATAAGTAGTGAATCATTTCCCGATTTTTATACTTCACAATTTTTCTCCTTTTTCAAAAACTTCCAAACTTAAATTATTTCTACTTCTAATTTTATTATTTTTTTTGGGATGTTCTTCAACAAAAAGATTTAGTTCAGATAATAATACCGAGTTCAGTTCCTCCAGCACCATCAGAGTTTTATTAGATAATAATTCCAACGAATTAACTATTTCTGTAAATGATGAAGTTTTAATATCCGACGACAGTAAAAAACTTGCAATAGTTAAATCAGGTAACAAGTTAAGATTTAGTGAAAAATCAGGCGAACTTAATCTAAATGTTGGTGATGCAAAATTTTCTTCAGAAAAGTTTTACATAACTCCAGCCACAGATAATGCAATAATAAAAATTAATGGCAAACAGTATCGCGGCAGAATTTCTATATTCATCATTGATTCTGAAATAAAATCTGTTAACCAAATAGGATTGGAAGATTATGTTAAAGGTGTTATGACCAAAGAAATGCCAATTGGAAAAGGGAATGAAAATTATGATGCACTAAAAGCCTTTTCATTATGTGCAAGAACTTATGCCTTTAATAAAATTAATGAGAATAAGAATTTCTTTGATATTTACCCTGATACACGTGATCAAGTTTATGGTGGAGCAGATGGTGAAACCGAATACACAAACAAAATAGTTGATGAAACTAAAGGGCAATTGTTAGTCTATGAAAATGAACCAGCAATAATATTTTATCATTCAACCTGCGGAGGGCAGACTGAAGATGTATCAAATGTTTTTAGTAAAAAAAATATTGCATATTTATGCGGAGTAAAAGATGGTGAAGAACCTTATTGCAAAATATCGCCAAGATATGAATGGACTGAAAATTATTCTGAGCTCACATTTATAGATAGGCTTTATAAAGCAAAACTTATTGAATCTAATAAATACAGATTGTCTGATATAAAGATAAAATCCAGATTTAATTCTGGAAGAGTAAATGAACTTGATATAATTGTTAATGATGGCGAAGAAATTCAAAAAACAATATTTCTTGTGAGCAATCAAATTAGAAGTATAATTAGAAGTGGTGATGGTAAATCAATTTTAAAAAGTACCTTATTCAATATTAATCTTGATGATGATGAAAATATTGTTATCACAGGAAAAGGGAACGGACACGGTGTTGGGTTTTGTCAATGGGGCGCAATAGGACAATCTAAAAAGGGTATAGATTACATAGAGATTTTAAATCATTACTTTCCAGGAACAACAATAAAAAATTTATATGATTAGTTCATCAATCCCTATATTTCTTGCTTCAAAATCTCCAAGAAGAAGAAAATTATTAAAGCAATTAAACATTAAGTTTAAATCGTTCAGTGTGGAGATGGATGAGAAAATTCATCGGAATGAAAAACCATCCAATTCAGTTCTCAGGTTATCCAAGGAAAAACTTGGTCTTGCTAGATTGAAAGTTAAAAAAGGTATTGTTATAACTGCAGATACGATTGTTGTATTGAATAAGACAGTACTCGGTAAACCTAAGAATAAAAAGGATGCATTTAGAATCTTAAAACTGCTTAGCGGAAAAACACACTTTGTTTATACAGGATATTCAATATTTAATTTTACAAACAACAAAACAATTTCCGAGTGTGAGAAAACTGAAGTGACTTTTCGTGATCTTACCGATGAAGAAATTAAAGAATATATTAACGGAGGAAGTCCGATGGATAAAGCAGGTGCCTATGGAATTCAGGATGATTTTGGTGCTGTGTTTATCAATAAAATTAATGGTTGTTATTATAATGTTGTGGGTTTGCCGCTTGCAAAATTTTATCATGCTTTATTAAGGATTTTATAGTTGCTGCAAACAATTCGTAATAGAGTTTTTCTTTCAATTGCAATTGCAGCATTGATTTATCTGGTTTTTATGATTTATGTTGATTATGAAAAAGTTATTAGTTCATTTAAGAATTTTAATTGGTATTTGTTACCTGCGTTACTTTTGCTCTCCTTAGGAAATTATTTATCAAGATTTTTTAAGTGGGAATATTATTTAAAAATAATTGATGTAAAACTTCACAAACTTGATTCACTTTCAATTTTTATGTCTGGTTTAATTATGAGTGTTACTCCCGGTAAAATGGGTGAGTTATTAAAATCATATCTGGTAAAACAAGTTAATGGAACATCAATAAGTAAAACTGCGCCAATAGTTTTTGCAGAAAGAGCAACAGATTTTTTATCACTAACAATTATGGCACTTACCGGTGCTTATATCTACGATTATGGTAAAAATATTATAATCATAATTGGAGTAATTATACTAACAGGGCTAATCATCATATCTAACAAAAAATTATTTTATAAGATCATTTCACTTTTTTCAAATATCAGTTTTATTTCTAAACACATACTTAAGATCAGAACTGCTTATGATTCTTCATCAAAACTACTTTCTATTACTCCATTACTTTTAATGACATTGCTTAGCATTGTTTCCTGGGGATTTGAGTGTTTTGGTTATTATCTCATTCTAACAAATTTTGAAATAGAGATTGATCTTCTTTGGGCGTTCTTTAGCTACAGTTTTGCTACTATAGTTGGAGCTCTTTCTATGCTGCCCGGAGGATTGGGTGTTACAGAGGGTTCTTTAACTCTTATGCTTGTGCAAAAAGGTTTATCGGAGCATAATGCTTTTGCTGCGACATTTATTGTTCGAGCTGTTACTTTGTGGTTTGCAGTTTTAGTCGGAGCCATTAGTGTTCTGTTCTATCAAAAAAGATTTGGAAAAATTGTTCTGGAATTAAACTCTGAAACCAAATAAAAAAAAGATAAATAGCTTCTGCTTGGAGAATAAAGAATAGATCCTATAATATTCTAAACCTTAAATTTCTGATTTTATATAAAAGAATCTGCAATATTTTAATCTTAATAGATGCTTAAAAGAATATTCTAATACTCGAAAGTATTTAAGCAGGTTTAATTCGCTAAAGTTACTTTAAAATATTAAAAAAGTTATTTAAGCGATTTTTATAAAATTAAACCCTAAAATTCCCGAATACTGCGCTGTAATTTATTCTTTTCCTTGATTTTAGAAAGCTCTATAGATATATTTTGAGTAGTAATTTATAAATGAAAGGAGTTTGACATGTCACAAAATAATAATTTAGCGAAGGGTTTCTTAATCGGTTTTTTAGCTGGTGGTACAGTAGGCGCTATTATAGCTTTGTTAACGGCTCCTAAAAGTGGTAAAGAGTTACGCGCAGATATTAAACAGAAATCTGAAGAATATCTTGATGAAGCCGAAAAATATCTTACGGAAGCAAAAGATAAAGCACGTGAATTGATTAACGAAGGCAAGAAAAAATCTGAGAGAATTATTCACGATGCACGATCAAAATCTGAGGATATTTTAAAAGATGCCGAAAAAGTATTCAAAGATGCAAAAGTAAAAACAACCGATGTTTATGCAACTGGTAAAGAGAAGTTAGAATCTGAAGCAGAAAGAATTAAATCCTCTGTTAAAGCAGGTCTTGACGCCTATAAAGAAGCTAAAAATTCTTAGATAAAATAATGGATACAATTCAAATACTTACAATAGTACTAATTGTTTCTGCATCCGCACTTTGTATTGCACTGATTTATTTTTTAAATAAAATTGTTAAATCAGTGCAATCTATTAATAAAGATATTAATGAATTATCTACCAACCTTAAACCGCTTATAAATTCCTATACGGAACTTTCTGATAGTCTGAATAAAATCAGCGCTGAAGCCAAAGATCAATTTAGAATTTCAAGATCAATCCTAAATGATTTTCGAGATCGGGCAGATAAGTTGTTGAGCATAGAAGATAAAATTCGTAGCGGTGTTGAAGATGCTGTGATGCCTTTATTTAAAAATTTGAATGCTGTCGGTAAAGGAGTTGAAACATTTTGGAGAAACTTCAAAAATAAGTAATCGTTTAGTTCTCACCTTAAAAATTTTTAGGAGGAATTCCCTTGAAAGAGTACGCACCTGAATCAATACGAAATATAGCCTTAATCGGTCACGGTGGAAGCGGTAAAACTTCGCTATCAGAAATTATTTTATACACTGCCGGCGAAACTAACAGAATTGGAAATGTTCTTGAAGGAAATACAGTTTCGGATTACACATCAAATGAAATAGAAAAACAAATCTCAATCTCAACCTCCTTAATGCACATCGAATGGAATAATAAAAAAATTAATGTTTTAGATACACCGGGTTATTCAGATTTTATTGGTGATGTTAAATCAGCAATGAAAGTTTGTGACACAGCAGTAATGGTATTAAAATCTGCAGAAGGTGTTGAGGTAGGATCTGAAGTAAGCGGAAAGTTTGTTGATGAGTTTGGGCTTCCTTCCGCAATTATAATTAACAAGGTTGATAACGAGCATTCCACATTTGAAGCAACAATAGAAAAAGCAAAGCAGCATCTTACGAATGGAGCTATTGCAGTTACATTTCCTGCAGTTGAAGGAATTGTTTTTAATACTGTAATTGATGTATTAAAGATGAAAGCATTTACATACGGAGATGCTGGATCAAAAAAAATTACAGAAGGTGAAATTCCCGAAAACCTAAAAGCTAAAGCTGAAGAATATCGCACACAATTGATCGAAAAGATTGCTGAGACCAATGAAGATTTAATGAACAAATATTTTGATAAAGGATCGTTAAGTGATTCAGAAATTGAAACAGGATTAAAAGCCGCTATTCTTGGTAGAAGTCTAAGTCCTGTTTTTGCAATCTCAGCAACAAAAGCGGTAGGTATTATTAATTTTATGGATTTTATGGCTTCTTATTTCCCGTCCCCAGTTGATAGAGGCGGAGAACAAGCAAGTCTTGCCGGTAAATCTGGAAAAGTTTTAGTAAAACCGGATGTAAATGGTGAACCAGTTATCTTTATATTTAAAACCATCGCAGAGCAGCACGTAGGTGAGCTTTCATTATTCAAAGTTTATTCCGGCACTGTAAAAGCCGGGTTAGATCTTTTAAATGAAACAAACAGTAAGACGGAACGATTAAGTCAATTATCTGTATTGAATGGAAGAAATAGAAAAGATGTTTCTCAGATTTCTGCAGGAGATTTTGGTGCCGTCGTAAAATTAAAAGACACTCATACTAACAACACACTTGCTTCAAAAAATCTTTCAGTCATCATCAGCCCTATTGAATTTCCTGAAGCAGTAATTAGAAGTGCTATTCTTCCAAAAGCAAAAGGCGATGAAGATAAAATTGCATCAGGGTTACATTCACTGCATGAAGAAGATCCATCATTCTACGTAAAGTTTGATCCTGAAATTTCTCAAACAGTTATTTCCGGACAGGGAGAATTACAACTTTCACTAGCAACTAAACGATTAAAGGAAAGATATAAAGTTGATGTTGACTTGGTTGAGCCAAGAATTCCTTATCGTGAAACGATAAAAGGAAGAGTCGACGATGTTGAGTATAAGCATAAAAAACAATCAGGTGGAAGAGGACAATATGGTCACGTTCACTTTAAGATGGAACCTTTACCACGCGGGACAGGATTTGAGTTTGTTAATGCAATTGTGGGTGGGGTAGTTCCGGGTAGATTCATTCCCGCAGTTGAAAAGGGAATAATTGAAACTATGTCAAAAGGTGTTTTATCCGGAAATCAAGTAATAGATGTTAGAGTTACTTTGCATTTTGGTTCCTACCACGATGTTGATTCTGATGAAATGTCATTTAAGCTGGCTGCAAATCAGTGCTTTAAAAAGGGTTTCTTAGAATGCAAACCTTGTTTGCTTGAACCTATTTATGAGGTTGAAGTAAAAGTGCCTGATGAGTATATGGGTGATGTGATGGGTGATATTTCCAGCAAGCGCGGTAAAATTTTAGGAATGGATTCCGATGGACATTTTCAGATTATAAAAGCACATGTTCCACTTTCTGAACTGTATAAGTATTCATCTAATTTGAGGAGTTTAACTCAGGGACGCGGCGTGCACAAACGTAAATTTTCGCACTATGAAGAAGTGCCAAAGGAAGTTGAACACAAAGTTATTGATGAGTATAATAAATCCCGTGAAGAGGATAAGTAATTTTAAGGCGGAACAAGTTTCCGCCTTTTTAATTTAAGGTGTATTATGGAAAAACTCTGGTCTCCCTGGCGATCAAAATATATTGAATCATTTAAATCTGATGAAGACAAAACTAAATGTATTTTCTGTCAGATGGTAAATTTTGATCCAAAGGATGATAATAACCTTTTAGTCGATATGGGAGAACAAACTTTTACACTACTTAATTTGTATCCATATAACAACGGTCATTTAATGATAGTGCCCAAGCGTCATACAAATGATTTTTCAGGACTTACTAGAGAAGAATTAACAGAATGTTTTGAAAAACTTCAGTTTGCAGAGAAAGCATTAAAAAAAGTTTTAAATCCACATGCATTTAACATAGGTGCAAATATCGGAAGAGTTGCGGGTGCTGGAATAGAAGAGCATATTCATTTTCATATTGTTCCAAGGTGGAATGGTGATTCTAATTTTATGCCCATTATTGGTGATGTTAAAGTTATCTCGCAAGATCTTGCTGAAACAAAATCTAAATTATTGCAAGTATACTCAGAATTAAAACAATAATATTTTTCTAACCAAATCTTGCAGGAAACAATTTGATAAAACTATATATCTCTTTCCTTATTTCAATTTTAATCATATCCTGTGCACATAAGGCAGAAGAAAAACTTTCTAAACCTTTATTTCTTAAGAATGGACTTCTGTACAGTGATTCACTTTCAACGATTCCATTTACTGGTAGAAATAAATCAAATATGCTTGATATGAAAATTGAATACGATGTTGTGAATGGCAAAAAGGAAGGTGATTTTATAACGTACTATCCCAATGATAAAATTCAAATGATCGGGAAGATGAAAGAAAATAAAAATGTTGGTGAGTGGAAATATTATTTTCCGGATGGCTCTCTTGAAACATCAGGATTTTACGATGATGATATTCCAACTGGTAAGTGGATTTGGCTTCAGCCTGATGGTAAAGTTTTAGAAGAAGGTAATTATTTTGGTGGGAAAAGAGAAGGGGAATGGAAAAGTTACGACTCTACTGGTGCTTTAAATATAGTAAGGTTGTACAGAGAAAATGAATTGATTGATTCAACAAAAATAAATTAAATTATTGAGCAAAATTAGATTTGGAACATGTAGTTGGAAGTATGAATCCTGGAAGGGAATTATTTATCCTGAAACAGAAAATTTTAACTTTTTAACTGAATACTCTAATCATTTTAACACCGTTGAGATTGATCAGTGGTTTTGGTCTTTGTTTTCACCAGCAAGAGTACTGCTTCCGCAAAAAAAAACTGTAATTGAATATAACAGTTCTATTCCAAAAGATTTTCTATTCACTATTAAAGTTCCAAACTCCCTTACGCTAACACATTTTTACCGAAAGAATAAATCAGAAGAGTTAATAAGTAATCCGTATTTTCTTTCTTTAGATCTATTTAAAAAGTTTCTTGATTCTATCAATCCGTTAAGAGGAAATATTGGATGTTTGATTTTTCAATTCGAATATTTGAACAAGGGAAAAATAGTATCACAGAATATATTTGAAGATTTGATTTATAATTTTATCTCAAAAATATCTGATTCAGGATTTCCAATTGGAATTGAAATAAGAAATCCAAATTATCTTAATAAAAACTATTTTAAATTTTTAACAGACTTGAAAATAATTCCTGTCATGCTAGAAGGTTATTATATGCCTTCGGTAGTTGAAACTTGCAGCAAATATTTAACGGAGTACAGCGGAAGCATAGTTTTTAGATTGCATGGACCGGATAGGACGGGGATTGAAATAATAAGTAATGAAAAATGGAATCAGATTTACATCGATAGAACCCAAGAACTTGAAAAACTAAGCAAACTATTTGAAGATCTATCAAACCGTAAGATTGATTTATTCATAAATGTTAATAATCATTTTGAAGGTTCAGCACCAATTACGATTCAAAAGCTAAAAAAATTATTAAAAGACAGAACAAATTAACTTCTTGATTAAGCAAAGATTAAATACTATTTTTGGACGCAAAATAAATGGGCTCATAGCTCAGTTGGTTAGAGCATCTGACTCATAATCAGAGGGTCGGTGGTTCAAGTCCATCTGGGCCCACTTAAGATGCGAATTTCGAAAGAAATCGCATCTTTTTTTTTGACCAAAATTTCACTTGACTGAAATTGACCCCATTTGACC
>Ga0172375_10001337_pt1 | contig 39809 bp, 32 predicted proteins | sample LakKiv1m_FD_114537 | JGI IMG/M metagenome (GOLD analysis project Ga0172375, IMG submission 114537) | Freshwater microbial communities from Kabuno Bay, South-Kivu, Congo - kab_092012_11.1m | ecosystem: Environmental > Aquatic > Freshwater > Lake | place: Democratic Republic of the Congo... | reverse complement strand
GCGGAAGGTTCCTGCTGTGAGCGGAGCGCGCGTCAAGGCCTTCCCCGGCAGGAGCCTGGACGTCACCCGGGCGGGGCCCACGGTGCTGCGCATCACCGGCGACCTGAGTCTGTGACCTTGGCGCTGAGCGTAGGATACGGAGTGGGCCGGGGGCCGGTCAGGGCGAGAGGCGAGGGCCGCAGGCCAGGGCTGTTTCAAGGTCCCGGCTTGCGGGGTGGCGTACCCGCACCCCGCCGGCCGGGCGAGTAGGTGACGGCAGCCTTGACGTCACCCTCTGGAGTCGCGTCCGCACGCGGGCGGGTGGCAGCCGCGACCTACGGGGGCCTCATCGCGAGCCTGACGCCGGTTTCTTGGAACAGCCCTGGCCGCAGGCTGCCATGCATTGCGCCGGCTCGCGGGTTGCGCTATCTTCCAGCAAGCAGAGGTGTGGGGGCGTGATCAGTGGCCCTGCTGGCACCCCAACCCGTAACTCACCCGAGGAGGCAGGCTGGATGGGTCTGGACCACAACCAGGTTGCCGACGACTGGTTCAACCGCGATGCCGTGCTGCCGTTCGAGCTGCGCCTCAGCGACGTGCACATGGCGATGCAGGACGTGTATGACTTCTTCTTCGACGTCAACCGGTTCCTGCTCGGGAAGGGGCTGCAGCGCCTGGACGACATGCTGCGGCCAGCGATCATGTCCGGCGACCGAGCCGGCGGGCAGCAGGCGACCGGTGGCCTTCACGGAGGTCTATCTGGGCCAGGTTACCGTGGCGGATTTCCGCCGGAATGCACGCAGCGAACTGGGCACGCGGACGGCCACCTTCCATCGCGATGGCATCCAGAAGCTGCGGGCCAACTGGGTCTATAGGTCACCCTCGTGACTCTCGACGGTGAGCCTGGCCAGGCACGGGATGGCCGCACAGGCCATGTCGTAGTACTGTTGGTCCTTTTCCGCGCCTACGGATGCGTACCCCACCGCCTCTGCCGCGGCGAGAGTGGAACCTGCTCCTGCAAAGGGGTCGACGACGATACCCTCGCCCAAGGGGAGAACGCCGCGCACGATCTGCCGCATGAAGGCCTGCGGTTTCAGGCTGGGGTGTGGGGCGATCTGCCGCTCGGACGGTCGCGTGGGCGCCGACCGCACCACATCGCCGAAGGGCCTGTCAGCCGACGGTCGGCGGAAGCCCCCAGTCTTCCACTTCCGCAGATTGTCCTGCACGCGTCCATCGAGGGGCTTCCGGTAGATGAGCCACGGCTCCCACATGGAGCGTGGCATCACGCTCACACCGGCGAACTCCTCGTGTGCCGCCTTGGGGCGGTCGCCACCGCGCATCGTCATGACCAGACGGATCATCTCCCCACGGCGCTCCAGACCGGCATCGCTTAAGGCCATGGAGACAATATGGGACAGCAGTGGATTCGAGGCCATCACCACGTTGCCCCCGGGAACGAGTTTGGGCAGCACGCACCTCGCCCAGGCATAGAAGAAACTCCGGAGCTCGTCGAGCTGGTCTGGCGTCAATGTCGTGAACCTCGGCAACGGGGAGCGCTCGTGCCCGTCGAAGGAGGGCGGTATGCGCCAGACGCCGCCCTGGCCAAGCCGCAGCTTGGACTGCTGCTCCGGCGTGTATTCGTGCAGCCCGTATGGGGGGTCCGTCACGATGGCGTGGACACTGCAATCGGGCTGTGCACGGAACCAGTCGAAGCAGTCCATATGAAAGAGGCAGGTCTGCCCGCAGTGGAAGCTCTCGTCGGAAGCGGAAGCGCCCACGGGCGGCAGGTCCGGCTGGAGCCCAAGAACGTGGTCAAGGTGAAGGCGGTACACTCCCCGGGAGGCCAGCACGAACATGTCTGGGGTGTTGAGGCTCAGGTAGGACCCCACCGACGAAGCCGCCGCCGCGTCCAGAAGGCTGGCGACGCCAGCCTCGATATCGCTCGTGGGCAGGGGCCTATCCGCAGCCTGCATGACTCTCACGATGGCATCCCGAACCTGGCCAGGCCTACCTTTTATACGCTTGTTGTCCATAGTATCCATTACTACTGACGTCTGGACGTCAGAAGTCAAGGGCCAGGGCCGCGTAAAAGCATGACAGGAAGGGAGTCACCGTGGTGAAACAGGCGCTTGCACGCATAGGTCGGCTGACCGCACTGGCCACAGCGGGGCTGCTTGGGTACGGCCTGCTCACGCCAGTCCCGCTCGGAGCGGCGCCCGTGGTTCTCGAGGCCGGTGGGCTCCGTGCGGCGTTCGATGAGCGGGGGGTCCTGGTCAGCCTCCAGCGGGCCGGAGGCGTGGAGCTGCTGGCCCCGGGCTCCGAGACCGTCTCTCTGCGGCTCGGGATCGGGGTCCCCGCCGAGCCGGGGCCGCCGAAGCTCCTGGAGTTCGGCACGGACCGGGCCCGGACGGTCCGGGTCGAGGGGTTGCCTGCGGGTGCCGACGGTGCAACCGGACTCCGCCTCCGCTTTACGGATTTCGCGGTGGACGGCGCCCCGGAAGGGCTATCGCGGCTGACGGCCTGGGTCACAGCGGTCCTGGCGCCCGGCCAGGGCGGCCTCAGCCTGCGCGTCGGAGCAGAGGTCGAGGCGCCCGTGGCCATCGAGTACATCCAGGGGCCGGCGGTGCCCGTGGCCATCGCTACCGACAGCCAGTTCGTCACCGGCGTGGCCAAGGGTGGAGCCTACCCGCGCCTGACCGACTGGAAGGAGGGCACCTGGATCAGTGCGGCCCACCCCGGCAACCTCGCGGCCCAGTTCGGGGCCGTGTTCGGGCCGGCGGCAGGCGTCGTCAGCCATAGCCGGGATGCGGCAGGTCACGTCAAGGGGCTGATCGTGCGGCGCGCGGGGCCGGCGGTGTCGCTGCAGTGGCGGCACTCAGCCCTGACCTCAGGCCGCTATGAGCCGCCCTACGACGTCCTCGTCCGGCCTCTGGCGGCGTCTGCCGGCGAGACCCTCACGTGGCACCACGCCGCCGATTTGTACGCCGAGTGGGCCCGCTCCCAGCCCTGGGCCGCGGTGCGCTATGCGGACCGGTCCGATATCCCGGCGTGGATGAAGGCAGGGCCCTCGCTGGTGCGCTTCCACCGCGACTCCCTGGCCCACCCGGAGCGCGTGGGTCGGTGGCTGAGGGAGTACTGGGAGCCCCTGCACGGGAAGGAGATCCCGCTCATCGTCGCGTTCTGGGGCTGGGAGCACGTCGAATCGTGGGTGTCGCCCACCTACCTGCCGCCCTTTCCGGGGGAGGCCGAGTTCCGGCAGGTGATGGCCGACGTCGTCGCCGCCAATGGACATGGCTTCCTCTGGCCCTCGGGGTACCATTGGACGGTAACCTTCGGCGCCCGCCAGGACGGGACCTTCGAGTGGGACGACCGGGCGCGCTGGGAAGCCGAGGGCAAGCCCCACACCGTGGTCAACCGCGATGGTAACCTGGCCGTTTCGCCGCGCTCCTGGCTGCGCGGCGGCCAGAACGCCACGCTTTGTCCTGGAGACACGTGGACGCGCGAGTGGTTCGACCGCATTGGCCTGGAGTGCCTCTCGGTGGGGGCGGAGATGGTCCAGGTCGACCAGGTCGTCTGCGGCAGCTTCCCCACCTGCTTCAGCCGGACCCACGGCCACGCGCCGGGCCCTGGCCCGTGGAAGGCCGAGGTCTTCGCGGCCCAGATGCGCAGCCTGGCGGGGGAATGCCGGGCCGTGCGACCCGAGGTGGTGGTGGGCTTCGAGGAGCCCCAGGAGCTCTTCAACCAGCTCGCCGGCATCCAGGACTACCGCGACCTGGAGACCGCCTGGCCGAACCTGTCCGCGCCGGAGCCGGCCTCGGTCTTCGCCTACCTCTACCACGAGGTGCTGCCGGTGTTCCAGAGCAACCCGCACGGCGGCGACCTGGTGGCACAGGGATACTGCCTGGTCAACGGCCAGATCCCGCACCTGGTGCCGGCCGCGCGCATCGGCCGGGGACCGCTGGTCCTCAACGGCGGCTTCGACGAGGCGGGCAGGCAGGAGACCGTGCCCGCAGGCTGGGACAAGGTCGCCGGCTACAAGGGCGAGGTGTGGAATGGCGCCTGCGCCGTAGACACCGAGACCACCCACGGCGGCCGGGCCAGCCTGCGGCTCGAGAACGCGGGCGAGCTCACGGTGCAGGTGTCGCAGAATGTCCCCATCGGCAAGGGCGGCATCCTGCCCGGAGTGCCGTACCGCCTGCGGGCCTGGCTCCGCAGCGAACGTCTGGCACGGCCCAATGCCGTCAGCTTCGCGGCCCTCACCCACGCCTTGGAGGGCAAGGGCGCCAACGGTCGCCTGCCGTTTCCCGAGGCGGATGGCCAGTGGCACGAGGTCTCGGCAGCCTTCACCGCCTCTCCCGAGGCCAACTTCCTGCGCATCATGATCCATGTCAGCGGCGACGCGCGGGTCTGGGTCGACGACCTGGCCATCGTCGATGAGGCCACCGGCCAGACGGTCGAGGTCGATGCCACCCCGGCGGACCATGACCTCACCCGCCAGTGGTCCCAGCTCTTCCACGGGGATGGCCGACCTTACATGCTGCACGGGAGGATGTTGCATCCACCACGCCTGGAGGTCGACAAGGTCCCCTACCGCAACCGGGAGGTCCCCGCCATCCTCCACAACGCCTTCCTCGCCCCGGATGGCAGCGAGGCCGTGGTCCTGGCCAACGTCACCAACGCGGAGCGCACGGGGACACTGCACTGGCAGGGCCAGGCCCGCAGCGTGACCCTGGCGCCGCAGGAAGCCCGCCTGGTGCGGTGAGGTGTGCGCCCCGGGGGCAAGATCCGTCGGATCCGCCAGATCCGTCAGATCTGTCCGATCCGCCAGATGGGCGCCAGGCCGCCACGCCACGGCGGCGGCCGGCCTACGGCGACGGCGGCGCGGCCAGGCGGGCCTCGCGCCGTCGCCGGCGCACGTGCAGGATCTCGCGGAGGCGACGGCGGCGGTGCAGGATCTCCCTGGCCCGGGCAACGCCCGCGTGGCCGGCGATGAGGACACCCAGGCCCAGCAGTGCCCACGAGGCCGCGTAGACGGTGACACCGGCCCAGATCCAGCGCGGCTCGCGCCGGGCCGCGGCCAGGGCGGCGAACACCAACAGCCCAGTCCAGCCAAGGGGCATGTTCACGGCGATCAGGGCGATGCCGAGACCGAAGAGGAGCCGGTGCCGTTGTGGATCGACGTGCCGCACGCCAGGTCAGTGGCCCCCGAAGACGAGGTCCAGGTAGTGCGTCGAGTCTTGCAGGATGCCGCCGGACTCGGCGAAGAAGCGGTCATCGAGGACGAAACAGCCATCGTGCACGGCGGTCCAGGGCGCGCCGGCTGCGGGGTGGTAGCTCTGGAGGGTGGGCCAGCGGGCGTAGTTCTGGTGGCCGTTGGTCTCGACCACGCCGATGGTCATGCCGGGCAGTGGCGCCAGGCGGGAGGCGAAGGTCTTGTTCCAGTCCACCTGGATGGGTCCCACGGTAAGGTCGGCACAGAACATGGGGACTCCGGCCCGGTGGGCCACCTCGGCGATCTTCAGGGTCATGCTCAGGGTCTTGGCGATGGGCTTCAGGGCGATGGCGCCGTACCCCAGGGCGATACGCTCCTCGACATCGTGATCGCAGTGTGCGCTCTCATCCGCGGCGATGCGCACGCCCAGGTCCCCGACGGGCTCCTTGTACTCCTCCGGGAAGGGCTCCTCGATGATGGCGATCTGGTCAAAGGCACCGATCTTCCGGCAGTGGTCCAGGAAGCGCTGCAGACGGGCCTTGCTGTCGTAACGGCCGTTGGCGTCGAGGTAGTAGGGGATGCGGCCGTTCTGCGTGTAGGGCGTCCGGCGCTGGCCGATGGCCTTGTGGATGGCCTCGACGCGAGCCATGTCCCAGCGCAGCATCTTCTCGCGGTCGCCGTCCTTGTCGGGGTCCGAGCCGATCTTGACCTTGAGGAAGAAGAAGCCCTCCTCGACGTGCTGGACGATCTCGTTCATGGGGATGGCATAGGCCATGAGCGGGATGCAGGCCACGCGCGGGTGGCGGTACTGCAGGGCAGCCCGGAAGCGTGCGGGGACCATGGCATCGAAGCTGGTCAGGCCGTTCTGACGGGCATAGAGCAGCCAGGCGGCGGCATCGACTCCGACCAGGGCATTGAGGGCGAAGGTCAGGCGCAGGTCGGGCTTGCGGGTGATGGCCTTGCCGTACTCGTGGACCTCGGGCAGGAGGCGGTCCAGGAGGTCCAGCGGCGTGTCGAAGCTCATGCCCTTGGCTTGGCGCAGGGCGAACTCGGTCATGGCGAACATGAGGCTGTTGCCGGCCGCTTCCGAGACCCGCGCGAAGAGCTCCGAGTCCGACCACAGGACGCTCTGGGCGCTGACCGCGGCGGCGCGCTGGCCCGAGGTGGACTGGAGGCCGGCAATGGCCTGCCAGATCTCGGTCAGGTAGGCACCCTTGAAACCGAAGGGCCGGACCAGCCGCTCGCGCTCGAAGTCGGCGTTGACGCCGGAGAGGGTGACGCTCATGGTCGTGCCGTCCTTGCTCAGGCCGGGGGCCAGGGGGCTGCCCACCCCTGGCCTCTCGGGCCGCTGCAGGACAACATAGACGGGCCGCGCGCTTCGGCCAGCACGGGAAGCCGCAGGGGTGACGTCATGTCCGCGCCGGGAACGCCTGGAGGGCGGTTTCTCCGCAAGCCGCCGCGCGGATACGGAGGTCCGCGCCTCCAGACTGCTGGGGGGCGCAGTTACGGAGATCCGCGCCTCCAGACTGCTGGGGGATACCGGCGGTTTGAGGAGGAGCTTCGCTGGCCCGGGTCAGCGGCTCGGGAGCGCGCCGCCGAGGGTCTTCACCACGCCACGTCCTGCCCAAGCGCAGCCGCCCGGAACGCCTCGACGCGAACGGTGCCATCCTCCAGCGGGGTCACCGTGATGGCCATCCTCAGCCCGGAGGCCGCGGGCTCTGCCGCGGCGCCCACCAGGACCAGCCTCACCGCAGTCCCATCCACGCGTCCCGCCCTGACGGCCAGCGGGTAGGCAACGCCGTTCGCGAGAGACAGTTCGGCGTGGCCGAGAGCCCGACGCCCGGCGAAGGCGAGGTCGAGACGCAGCAGGAAACTGCCATCCATCGGCCCGGGCAGCGCCATGGCGCACGGGGCGGTGGCGTGGACGGGCACTGCACCGGCCACCAGGTCCAGGGCCGCCGGACCCCGGAGGGACCTGGCCGTCGGGTCGAGCCCGAGGTCCAGGCGCAGGTCGATGGCGGCGCACAGGCCGGACCAGAGCAGGATGCCGGTGCCCCTGGCCCGCAGGACGAGAACCAGGGCGTCCTCCGTGCCGCGGACGACCCCTCTCACCGCCAGGGGAACCAGCGACCCGGCCACCTCGAGGCTCCCCGTGCCGCTGGCCCGGCCATGGCTGTCCTGGACGAGGTCCAGGCGCAGGGGATAGCCGCAGGCCGTGGTGTCGTAGTGGCCGGTAAGGTCCCAGAGACCGCGCCCGGCCCCCATCGCCGCGACGTCCACTCTGGCCAGGTAGGGGCCGTCACGCAGGACCGCCTGGGCCGGCCGGAAGAGGGCTATCAGAGCCAGGTTGGCGGCGACGCTCGGCACCACCCGCGGGTTGGCGGCGACGCCGTCGCTCCAGCGCTCGAAGACGTACTCGGCGGCGGGGACCGCCGCCACCGGCGCTGTCCCGTGCCCGGCCAGGACAAGCTGCGCGGTGGGCCCGGCCACGCGACCGTGGTCGCCGGCGCTGAAGGTCACAGCGTAGTAGGGCGTCCAGACCGCACGGAGCGTGTAGGCGGTGAGCGGACGGCCGTCAGCCGCCGCGATCTCGAGATAGTAGGTACCGGGCACGAGCGCCTGGCCGTGGGTCGTGCAGGTGAGGTGCGTAGAGGTGCCGGGGCCAACGCCGTCATCGCCCTCGATGGGGTTCAGAACGCTGTCCGGACCATAGAGAGACAGGACGGCACCGGCACCAGGCCCGCCGGCCTCGACGGTCAGGGCGTAGGCCACCGGGCCGGCCGGCAGCGCGAGCGTGAACCAGTCCACGTTCCCGGCACGGTGGATGCTGTCGGTCTGGGGCGCCCCATTCGCCAGGGGCACCGCCTGCTGGGGTGTGTCGTCCGGCTCGCTGCCCGGTACGCAGAGGAGGGAGACCAGCTCACTGGCCTCGTTGGGGGTGCCGCGGGCATCCTGAGCGGCACCGGCCGAGATGCGCACCGTGATCGGCCCGAGGCCGGAGGGCACCAGCACGAAGTCGTACTCGCTGCCGGCGCCACTGAACCTGGTCAGGCTGCCGTTGCTGATCTGGACGTCATCGGCCGTGAAGCCGGAGACCGGCCCGGAGAAGGCGACCGAGACCGTCGGCGGCCGGCGGAGCCCCACCGCCGCGGGCAGCGGGCCCATCGCGACTGTCGGGGGCTCGTTGCGGATGCGGAACTGGATATCGGCCTCCATGGCCTTGGCGTAGCCCCCACCCAGCGCCAAGGCCGAGTGGAACGATTCCTCGGTCAGGACAAACTTCACCTGGTACTCCCCCGACGGCAGCATGACGCCATCGCGGGGCTGGCGTTCCCACTCGCCGAACAGCTCGACCGTGGTGCTGGCCCCCGCCGCCGCATAGGCGAAGGGGAGGTAGGAGCTGGCGGCGACCAGGGGTGCCGGCACCAAGGGACCATCGCGCAGAGCGTCACGCGCCCTCTGCTGCGTCTTCCAGAGCACATGGTAGCTGTTGGCCTGGCGGAACGGGACCGTGGCGGCGCCGTGGGCGTCGGTGACGAAGTAGCCCAGCACCAGGTAGCCGGTGTAGCGGTAGAGCAGGTGGCCTGAGCCATCCACCAGATCACGGCGGCTCAGGTAGGTGAGGTCATTGGGGTTCGGGCCGGGATAGTCGTAGGCCGGGTTCGGGTCGGGCTGGATGTTGAGGTTGACGCCCAGGGCCCAGCGGTCGGCCACCCACTGTTCCTGCCAGAAGCGTCCCGCGTGGCCGACCCACTCATTGTCGGCGCGGCCGCCGGGGGTCCCCTCGATCTTGATCTGGTAGGCGAAGTTCGGCTTCAGGCCCACGGCGGTCAGGGTCCCCGCAAACCCCTCCGCCGCCGCCGCGAAGTCGATCCTGACGGCGACCTCGGGCTTGCCGTAGGCGTAGCCTGCCTGGAACGCGGGGCTGTAGGCCTGGTCCGCCACGTCCAGCCAGCGCAGGCCGGACGTGCTGCCGCCGTCGTGGAGCGGGACCGTGACCGCGAGACTCGAGGTCGACAGCACCCACCCCAGGGCGACGGCCAGGCTGACGCTGAACCCGTGGCCGAGGCCCCGCCGACGAGACCGGCAGGCCCCCGCCGGACGCTCTCCACGCCGCGCGTCACCAGGCGCCGACTCACGCGGGCGCCAAGCCCTAAGATGGTCCGCTACACTCATCACGCCTCCTGCCTGAACCGTCCGCACGAGGAACACGCGACAAGACCCGTGCACAGCATCCCGGGCCCGTGTGCCGACCGCGACACGCTGCCGGGGAACCTTACCCTGCGGTCGCCAGCGGCACCAGCGCCCGCACCGAACGGCAGGCAAAAGGCGCGGCCTCGTGGTACGTTGTCAGGAACCCCCATGCGCCCGGTGGCGAGCGCGGCCTGCACCGGACGCGGAGACAAGCCATGCGAACCAGAGCCTGGGCCCTCGCGGCGGCGGTCAGCCTGTGGCCCGTTCTGGCAGGTGCCGGGGACACGCCGGCTCCCACGCGGGGCGTGGTGCATGTCGAGGTCACCACGCGCACGACGGGGCAGAACTACGCGCCAAAGCATGTCCTGGCTGTCTGGGTGGCCGACTCGCAGGGCCGTTTCGTCAAGACGCTGCGGGTCCTGGGTGACAAGAAACGGGGCCGCCTCAGCGCCTGGCGCGCGGTGGTGGCGAACAACGCTGGGGCCGTCGTGGATGCCGTCACCGGCGCCACGGAACGCCAGCACGGGGCGGTCAGCGCAGACTGGGACTGCCGTGACGTCCGCGGCAGGCTGGTCCCCGACGGTTGGTACCAGATCATGGTCGAGTTCAGCGAGGGCAAGGCACGCGGACCCGTGACCCCCCCGGGCTACCTGCGCGTGCAGAAGGGCCTGGAGGCCTACACGGCCAGCCCGAAGGACCTGCCCTACTTTGCCGGCATGCAGGTGAGCTACCAGCCGAGCGCACCGGACGCGCTGGCACCGGGGCAGTCCCCCGAGGCACCCAAAGGCCAGGCCAAGAACCCGTTGGAGAAACAGGCCCGACCCCGCAGCCAGTGAACCGCCGGCGCAGACCGGCACAGCGAACCCCAGGGAGAGCCCGTGAAAGGACTGACCCAGGCAGGCACTGCCGCCATGCTGGCCGCCATCGCCATGGCGCCCGCGGGGATGGCGGCCGAGACGGAGGCCCCTATGCGTAACCTGTTTGTCATCAACGAGGACGACAGTCACTTCTTCGGCACGCGGCAACCCGACCAGATGAACCTGACCGGGCTGCAGGCCTTTGTCGACCAGTATGCTGGAACGACGGTCACACACCTCTTCCTCTGCCCCAACGCCATGCGGGCGAGTTTCCGCAGCCGCACGCGGGAGGCCATCTGGGACCCGGTGGATGGCAAGGAGCCCACGGACCTGTGGCCGGCCAACGGCAAACGGCTCGCCGAGGCTGGTCTGGACCCCTACACGATCTGGATCGCGCGCTGCCGGGAAAAGGGGGTCTCGCCCTGGCTGTCGATGCGCATGAACGATCTGCACAATGCCGACAACACGACGAACTACCTGCACTCGAGCTTCTGGCGGCTGCACCCCGAGTTCTGGCGCATCCCGAATGGTTCCGGGAACCCGTGGATGAACCGGGCCATGAACTACGTCCACCCCGAGGTCCGCCGGCACCAGATGGACTTCGTGGACGAGCTCCTGGAACGCTATGACGCCGATGGTCTGGAGTTGGACTGGATGCGCTTCGGCTACCACCTGACCCCAGGCAAGGAGCGCGAAGAGGCCCCCGTGCTGACGGCCTTCGTCAAGGAGGTCCGCGCCCGCGTCGATGCCTGGTCTGCCAAGCGGGGCCACCGCATCCGCCTAGGGGCCCGGGTGCCGGCACACCCCGACGCCGCCGCGGGCCTCGGCATGGATGGCGTTCTCTGGGCGCAGCAGGGGCTCGTCGACATGCTGGTCCCCTGCCCCTTCTGGTCCTCGTCGGACTTCGACATCCCCGTGGAGTTGTGGAAGGAGCGCCTGGGTGCCGTCTGGGACCGGGTGACCGTGGCCCCGGGACTGGAGTTCAACGCGCGGCCCTGGCCCGGTGGGGAAGCAGTGGCCAACGACGTGGCGGCCGCCCGCGGGTTCGCGGCCTCGTGCCGGTACCGCGGAGCCGACAGCATCTACCTGTTCAACTGGATGGACAGCGAGACCCGGCCCGTGGGCGAGGACGAGTACCACCGGCTGCTGCGCCAGGGCTTGGGGATGGAGATCGTCCAGCGGGAAGTGCGCCGCCATCCGGTGTGCTACCGGGATACGGTGCCGGCCGGCTTCCCCAATGGGGTCTGCCTACCCGTGGAGGCACCCGTGGGCGCTTCCTTCCGCATCCCCATCGGACCACGCACCCCGTCAGGGATGGTCTGGGCGGTCGTCGGACTGGCCGCCCGCGAGGGTGTCGCCGAGGCCCGTCTGAGCGGGACCCTGAATGGGGCCCCACTGGGGGCCTCGGAGACCGACCCTGCCCCGGCCCGCCTGGGCGGCAAGCCCGCCCGAGCCCTGAGGCTGAGCTGCCCGCTGGCGGCCGTCTGTGCCGGGACCAACGAACTGGCCCTCAGACAAGCCGAGGGCCAGCCCGCTCAGCAGATCGTGTGGGTGGAACTCCGTCTCGAGCCGTGAGATACACGGCGGCTGGCCCCGCGGCCGGGGCCAGCCCTCATCGCCTTCAGTGTTCCTTCTTCTCGCCGAGCTCGATGCCGACAAAGCGCTTGCTGCCGCGACGCTCGACGTAGAACACGGCCAGGTTGTCCTTGGTCTTGCTCACCGCCTGCACGACGTCCTCGGGGGTCTTCGTCTCGATCTGGTTCACCTCCAGGATCCGATCGCCCCGCTGGAGCTCGGCGCGGTCTGCCGGGCCACCGGGCAGCACGTCGGCGACGACGACCCCGTCCGGGGTGCCCTGCAGGGCCATGCCAAGCTTGTCCAGCATCCCCTGGCGGCCGCCGATGGCACCGGCGACCGAGTCGCCCTTGTCGCGCTGGCGGGCCACGACCTCGACCGTCTTCGTATCGTTCTTCCGCACCAGGCGGACCTGGATCTTGTCGCCAGGCTTGTAGGCAAGCACCGCAAAGAGCAGATCGTGCGGCGTGCGGACAGCCTTGTCGCCGATGTGGGTGATCACGTCGCCGGCGCGGATACCCGCCTTGTCTGCCGGATCGCCCTCGATGACCTCGCTCACCAGGACCCCGAACTCCACGTTGAACTGCTTGCTCAGGGTGGTGTCGAGAGGCTGCATGCTGACGCCCAGGAAGGGTCGCGTCACCTCGCCGCTGCTGATGAGCTGCTCAGAGACCTGACGGGCCAGGTTGCTGGAGATGGCGAACCCCAGCCCAACGCTGCCGCGGCTCATGCCCCCGGTCACGATGAACTCGTTGATGCCGATGAGCTCGCCACGGATGTTCAGCAAGGGCCCGCCACTGTTGCCGGGATTGATGGAGGCATCCGTCTGGATGTAGTTCTCGAAGGTGGTCATGCCGGTGTCGTAGCGCCCCTTCTGGCTGACGTTCCCGACGGTGACCGAGTAATCCAGGTTGAAGGGGGCCCCGATGGCGATGGCCCAGTCGCCAACGCGCACCTTGTCGGAGTCGGCGAAGGGCAGCGTCGGCAAGCCCTTCACGTCGCCGTTGCCGACCCGCAGCACGGCCAGGTCCGTGTCCTGATCGAAGCCGACCACCTGGACCTCCTTCGCGTCCCGCTCACTGTCGAACGCGCGGCCATCCTCCAGGCGCACTTCGAGGGCCGCATTGTCTTCGATGACGTGGTAGTTGGTGAGGATGTAGCCGTCCTCCCGGATGATCACGCCAGAGCCCTTGCCTGCCACCTGTGGCCGCGCCTTGCCGCCGCGGCGTTCGCGCGGCTCGGGGCGTCCCTGCTGGCCCTCGTCCTCGGGCCACTGGGGCGGCCCGGGCATGCCGAAGAAGCGCCAGAGCTCGGGCGGCATCTGCTGGAAGTTGCCCTGCGGGCTGGTCTGCTTGTTGGCGATCACCACGACCGCCGGTCTGGCCTTGTCCCCCACTGCCGAGAAGGCCTGCTGCAACGACTCGGCCACCACCAGTGGGTCCGCCTCGGCGGCCCTCAGAAACGGTTGGGCCAGCCCAGCCGCCACCACCGCCAGCAGCGCCGTCCTCCGCAGCCCCGGAAGAGTCCCGAGCAAGTCACTGTTCCTCATGGCGTAACTCCTTTTTGAACGCCAGCGGTGTCAGGATGATCTGTTATGGAATATCCTGACAGTCCATTAGAGTCCATGCGCGAATCCTGTGTTCCTGCCGCACAACAGGAAAAACGTCGGGCCGGCTCGGCGTATTGAGGGACGCACAGCCCCGGGGGCCTCGGGCCGGGTCGAAGGGCCACCCGTTCGACGCGCTGCGCTTGCTCAGGGCCAGGCCGGTGTGGGTCCGAAGTCCGTTCGGACCCTCCGGAGGTCCCAGTCGGAGCTGGGACCCACAGGCGCCAACGCCGGTCCGCCGCCCGGCGGACCGCGGTCCTGAAGCAGCCCTGCGCCGCGCGCCGGCCGTCTTGCCCCCAGGGACGGCCGCCGGTAGGGTAGTGAGCACCGCGCGTCCCGGTTGTCCGCATGTCTGGAGCCCGAGCATGGTGAGACGATTGGCGGGTCTGTTGATCCTGGCTCGTGTGGTCGTGTGCGCCGGGCAGGGGCCCGAGGGGCTCCGCAACGGCACGTTCGAGGCCATGACGCCGGTCACGCCGGGCCCGGAGGGCCTGGTCAGCGGCTGGGACCTCGGCGATCCGCCCGAGGTACCTAGCCCGTGGACCCTCAATTCGGCCTACCCCGGCGAACTCACTCGAGGCCGCGGCCCGGGCCACGGCGGGGAGCGCTATGTCCGCCTGAGTGCCTCAGGACGGACGTCGGCGCACCTCTACCAGCCCTGCGCAGGCCTGCTGCCGGGGAGCTGGTACCGGGTCAGCGCCTGGGTCCGTGGCGGGCCCCTGTCGTTGCATTTCTACGAGTACTTCCAGGATGGCCATATCGGTGGTGCGGCGGCGGCGCAGGATGCGGTCGGGGGTGCGGCGTGGCGCCTGGTGACGGGCTTCTACCGCACGCCCACGTCTGCAACCGACCGGTGACGCACGGGGCGGAGGTGCAGGGACTGGGCGCACGCTGTACCGCCCGCCACGGCATGGTCGGCGCGGCGTTCGCGCTGGTGGGGGCCCCCTTCGGCCGGTTCCCCGAGGCCATCATGGAGGCCGAACGGGAGAATGGCCTCCCCTGCCCCATGCTCGAGGGCAAGTGGGCGCGCTTCTCGGAACCGGTGCGGCGCTCCTACCTGTTCATGGTGGACGCCTCGGAGCAGAGCCTCGACAAGACCCTCGAGTACGCGCGCCTCGGCGGCTTCGGCACGATCATCTTCCTCAAGGACAACTGGCTGGCGAACCACGGCCACTACGAGATCAACCGCCAGAACTTCCCCGAGGGCCCGGCGAGCCTGAAGCGCACGGTGGCGAAGATCCACGCGGCGGGGTTCGGCGCCGGGGTCCACGTCTTCGGCCCGTCCATCTCGCCCAACGACCCCTATGTCACCCCCGTTCCCGACCCGCGCCTTGCGTCGCTGCCCTGTCCGCCGCTGGTGGAACCCATGGGAGCCGCGGACACCACGCTGGCGTTGACGGCTCCGCCGGCGCTGCCCGAGAGGACACCGGCGACGGGCCCGTCGCCGGACCTCTACCTACGCGTCGGCGACGAGATCCTGCGCGCCGGCGAGCCCGGGGCCGGGCCGCCCTGGCGCTATGTCGGCTGCCAGCGCGGGGCCTTTGGGACGCGGCCGGCACCGCACGCGTCCGGGAGCGAGGTGCGGGCCCTGCTGTTGGTCTGGGGGTACCTGCTGGTGGACCCGGACTCGAGCCTTGCGGACGAGGTCACCAGCCGCTTTGCGGAGGTGGTCAACGACGCTGACCTCGACATGGTCTACGTCGACGCCAGCGGTGGGGTTCCGGGGACCTCCTTTGCCCAATGGTATTACCTCAACACCATGCACTTGGGCTACTACCGCAAGTTCCGCAAAGACGTCCTCTACCAGACCAGCAACGGGACCGGCTCCGACCTCACGTGGCACATCGTCCCGCGCAGCGCCTCGGCCGATGGCCACGGTGACCTCAAAGGGTACCTGGACGAACGGCTGCCGACGATGCTCGGCATGGCCGCCAACTTCACCCGGGCGGACGTCGGTTGGTACTACCTTTTCAAGGAAGTGCGGCCGGACCAGGTCGAGTACGTCTGCGCCAAGACCCTCGGCCTCGACGGCTCCATCTCCATCGAGAGCTCCCTGGACGCCATGGAGAGTCACCCGCAGGGCCGGCAGATGCTCGAGATGATCGGCCGCTACGAGCAGTGCCGCCTGGCGCACACCTTCCCGGCCGGCATCCGGCAGAAGCTCGCGGAACCCCAGAAGGACTTCAAGCTGTTCGCCGATGGGCAGGGCGGCTGGCGCCTCTACCGGGCTGCCTATGAAGAGCCGCGCTTCGTCGACCAGCTCGACGGCCAGCAGAACGTCTGGACGATCACCAACCAGCAGCCGACCCCCTGCCGCCTGGGCGTCGAGATCACCCGCAGCGCGAAAGAGGCCCCCACGGCGCACTACGACGCCCCCGGCGGCCTGACTATCGAGCCCTTCGATGACCTGGCGCCATACCGGCGCAGCGAGCGCAATGACTCCGCGCGCTTCATCGTCGGCGGTGACAAGGTCCTCACCGAAGACGGCGCCGTGCGGACCGGGGTGACCCAGACCCTGACGCTGAGCGCAGAGGACGCCAAGGTCGGGCCACACTGCGCGGTGTTCTCCGCCCGCAACGCCGGCGGCCCGGAAGCCTGGGGAGGCGTCGGCCGCCGCTTTGCCGCACCCCTGGACCTGCACGCCTACAAGGCCCTGGCGCTGTGGATCCATGGCGATGGCAACGGCCAGCGCGTCCGGGTCCAGGTCTGGGACGGCGCCGGGCACTACGCCAACTGGCTTCCGGCCATCACCTACAGGGGCTGGCGTCTGCACGTCTTCCCCATGGCGGAGGGGCCCGACGTCGACTGGTCTGCCGTGGAGTACCTCCTGCTCTACTTCAACAGCGTCCCCGCGCAGGCCAGCGTGCAGGTGAAGCTGGACGATCTGCGGGCATTGCCGGCGCTCCTGCCGGAACTGCCGCTGGGGCAGCCGCGCTTGGCGATAGGCGATGGGCCCGGGGTGACCTATGGCGCGACGCTCCAGCCACGCCAGGGCCTGACGGACGAGGGCCCGGGCGGCGCCCGGTTCTGGCCAGGTGGCATGCAGGCTGCGGTGCCCGTCGCGGTGACGGGGCCAGGCCTCAAGCTCGGACCGGGGACCCATACGGTCACCCTGAGCTGTGACAACACGGCGGGCTTTCCGCGCGGCACGCAGGTGCTCCTCTACCGCCTCTGGCCGCTGGAGCCGTGACCGCAGGTAGCCGGCCCCCGTATCCGGCGCCGTCGGACACGCCACCGCCGAACCGGCCCCGCGCGGGCGCGCAGGCAATCCGGCACGGGTCGGATTACTGTACTGGCGGCGGCTGCATGGGGCGTACCAGCCCCTGCCGGCGCCCTGGGGCGCGTTCGCCATCGGGAGGCTTCAGCGATGCCTGGCACAGACAACATAGGCGCATGGATCGAGGGCCTGAAGAGCTTCCGGACGCGAGCGAGCGCCCGCAAGGAGCTCGAGCGCTGCGGACCGGCGGTGGCGGACCAGGTCCTGCCCCTGATCACCGACGGCTCCCTCCCGGAGAACACGCGCTGGGCGGCCATCATGGTCGTCAAGGCCTGGCGCTACGCGCCGGCGGCGCCCTTGCTGGTGGAGGTGCTGCGGACGCACGCCGGCCTGCGGGGGGTCGCGCTCCAGGGGCTCGAGGACCTGACGGGCTTCGCCATCGGAGATGCCCCCGATGAGTGGGACCGCGCCCTGGCCGACCCGGAAGCCTACCGGCAGGGCCACCAGGGACCCGCGCCCCTGGCCGCGGTGGATACCAGCGGCGAGCCGGACGGCTGCCGCATCTTCCGGCAGGCCCTCGCCAACGTGGCGACCGAGGTCTCCTGGGACCCCGAGGGCTTCCTCTACCTCCGTATCCCCCTCGAAGGCGGCCGCAAACAGCAGGTGCTGGTGACCTTCTCCGACGTCGATTCCGGGGGCAAGCCGCTGGCGACCCTCTACACCGAGTGCGGCGAGTTGCGGGCCGAATCCCTCGACAACATCAACCGCCGCAACGTCACGGCCCGCTACGGCAAGTTCCATCTGCAGAAGGAAGAGCAGGGCCCCGAGCAGGTCATCATGCGCGAGACCGTGCCCCTGCAGCGCCTGACCTCCAAGCTGGCGCGGGACATCGTCCAGACCATGGCCGCCGAGGCCGACGCGCTCGAGCAGGAGATGTCGGGGGAAGACCACATCTGACGCACCGCAGCGGGAGACGGGCTGGGACGGGAGGCGTTCGCCGTGAGGACTGCGGTTCTTTCGGACGTGCACGCAAACCTGCAGGCGCTGAACGCCGTGCTGACCGACGTGTTCAGCGTCGGCGTGGACTGCATCATCAGCCTGGGTGACCTGGTGGGCTACGGCCCGCAGCCTGCAGAGGTGCTGGAACTGGCATACGCCCACATCGGCCACTTCGTCCTCGGCAACCATGACGCCGTGATCGCCAACCGCATGGACCCGGCTCTCTTCAACGCCGCGGCCCGGGAGATGGTCGAGTGGACTGCCCGGCAGCTCGACCGCAAGGCGGCGGCCTTCCTCGCCAAACAACCGTTCGTCCTCACCGGATCCACCTTCCGGTGCAGCCACGGCAGCCCTGCCAGCCCGCCACGCTTCGCCTACGTGATCGACCCGGCAGAGGCCCAGGCCGCCTGGGAAGCAGCCCCGGAACAGTTCCTCTTTGTCGGCCATAGCCACGTGGCCGGACTCTTCGTGCGAGGGCACAGCGGTACCCCCCATTGGCTTGAGCCCCAGGACTTTGCCGCTGAGGCGCACAAACGCTACATCGTCAACGTCGGCTCCGTGGGCCAGCCGCGCGACGGCGACGTGCGGGCCTCCTACTGCCTGTTCGACGACGATCTGGGGCAGGTCCTCTTCCGGCAGGTCCCCTTCGACCTGGAGGCCTACCGCGCCGCGGTGGCCAAGGCAGCGCCACCCCTGCGCAGCGCCTACTTCCTGACCGTGGCCGATACCGGCCGGCCCAGGCCCCTGCGGGAAGTCCTGGACTTCCACCCGCCGGCCCACGAGGCGGTTCGCGACCAGCAGGTCACCGTGGCCCACGTGGGCCGCGCGCTGCGTTCGGCCCGGCGCTGGCGGCTCGGAGCGGCGGCGCTGCTGGTGCTACTGGTAACGGTCGTGGCCTGTGCCTGCTACCTGTACCGGCACGGCCGGCCGCAGGGGCTCGAGCTGACGGCGGTGAACGCGGGCCCCCTGGCCACCCCGGCCTGCGGGGAGGGCTGCCTGAAGGCCCCGGAGCGCGCCGGGCCGGTCACGCGGGAGGAGCGTCTCCAGGACTGGACCGTGCGCCTGACCGATGCCTCCCGGCAGAGCGCGGCCGTCGGCGAGGACACCAAGGGCGAGGCCCCTTTGCGGGTGTTCCGCCTCAGCTCGACCGCGGCGCTGCCCATGGAGCTGCTGGCGCGGCCCATACGGGCGGCGGCCGGGATGCGCTTCCAGGCGCAGGCCACCTGCCGTGCAGCCAGGCCGATCCAAGGCTATGCCGAGCTATGCCTCGTACTCCGGGACCGCGCCGGCATCGAGAAGCCCCTTCTGCACTGTCCGCTGGACAGCCTCTCGTGCGAACGCTGGCGCTCCTACCGCCGCAGCCTCGCGCCCGAAGGACTGCCGCAGGAGGGCGACCTGCGCTGGGTCCTCCGCGGAGAGTTCAGCGGCGAGCTGCTGGTCCGGGAGCCCGAGCTGGAGCGGACCCGGTAGTGCTGGCAGGCGGCCATGGTGGTGCCTCCGGCGTTGCTGTGGTCGGCGCAGAGATGGCACCCCGGCATCGCCCGCGGCGATGTGCCGCGGGGCTTGGCGGCCGTGCTCAGGGCGGTTCGGTCTGGCGCTCAGCCCAGATCCTCGCCTGCCACCTCGCGGTTGAGCTGGTCGAAAAAGGCGACCATGAAGCGGTGCCGGGACTCGGCCAGACGACGGCCTTCCGCCGTCAGCATGCGCCCTTGGATATGGCGCAGCTTCACCAGGAACTCCCGGTAGGCGCTGTCCTCGCGGCTGTAACTGGCGGAGCCCTGGGCGGCTTCGGAGGTATTGTGGACGCGGGCACCGATGCGGCCGGCGAAGTGGAACGACCGGCCGACCCCGATGGCGCCGATGCTGTCGAGCTTGTCGGCGTCGAAGACGATCCGGGCCTCGAGCGTTGCCGGGCGGTCCTTCGTGCGGATGCGGTAACGATGCGTGCGCACGCAGGCGGCCACGTGCTCGATGAAGACCGCGTCCTCGATCCCCAGGGCCGGGAGCATCTGCCGCACCAGCACGGCGCCGTGGTCGGCGTGGCAGGTGTGGCCCCGGTCGGCCAGCTCAACCGGCCGACCCACGTCGTGCAGAACCGCGGCGAAATCCACGATGTCGGGATCCGCTCCCTCCACCTGGCAGAGATGGCGGGCGTTGTGGAGCACGCGCAGGGTATGGTCCCAGTCGTGGCAGGCCGGGCTGTGCTCAAGGTGCTCGCGGACGTCCTCGACGAGTCGCGTGAAGGCTTGTTTCAGGAGGTCTCGGTCCATCATGTCGGTTCCAGGCTCCGAAGGATCCTCGGCAGCCCGTGATGAGGGCGGGCTGGCAATGGCGCGCGGGCCTGGTACAATAGCTGCCCAGACGGGCTTCGCCATGCCAAGGGCCTCGGGGGTCGGGCCGCCGCACAGCCAGGCGGGCAGCGACGACAACGGCGCCCGCGGGCGGGTGTCCGTGACCCGTTCCGGGCCGGCCTCGACACGGCTGGGCCGCTGGAGGGTGGTTCTGCGTGGTCACAACAGCGGACGATCAGGGGCCCTGCCAAGCCCCGGAACAGGCGCCAGCGCCGCTGACACGGACATGGCACCTGCGCGTGGCCTACGACGGCACCGCCTTCGACGGCTGGCAGATCCAACCCGAGCGGCGGACCGTCCAGGGGGAACTCCAGGAGCGCATCCGGCGGCTCTTCCGGGCACCGGACCTGCGGTTGTCCGGTACCAGCCGCACCGATGCCGGAGTGCACGCGCTGGACCAGCACGTCAGCTTCGTAGCGCCGCCCGTGGCTGACCTGGACGGGGACCGCCTGCGATACGCCCTCAACCGCTGGCTACCGGCGGACGTGGAGGTCCTCGCGGCCCGGGAGGAGGCGCCTGGGTTCAATGCCCGCTTCGCCAACTGCGGCAAGGCCTACACCTACTGCCTCTTTCACGGGCACAAGGTCAACCCCCTGTTCGCGCGGTTCATCTGGCCCCTGCGCCAGCGGCTTGATCTGGACGCCATGCGGCGGGCTGCGGGGCTCATGGAAGGGGAACGCGACTTCGCCTCCTTCGGGGCCAACCCCAAGCGCGAGATTGCGTCCACCGTGTGCCGGTTGTTGCGCGTCGAGGCCATCGCCGCCGCCGACCTGGTCTGCGTCAGCGTGATCGGCAACCGCTTCCTCTACAAGATGGTCCGCAGCCTGGTGGGATACCTGGTGCACGTCGGCCACCACCGGGCACCGCCAGAGGCCCTCGCAGAGGTACTGGCCGCGCGCGACCGCTGTGCGGCAGCCCAGAGCGCCCCGGCCGCGGGGCTCTTCCTCGCGCGCGTCTTCTTCAGCGGCGCGGAGATGGCGAGCTACCGGCCGCAGGTCCCCCCCTTTGCGTGGCCTGGCAGCAGCAACGGAGCCCCGGACCCGCAGCCCCTCACGGGCCGCGACTGTGGCGGCGAACGCAACGGCGTGCCCGGAACGGATGGCCGATGAGCGTCAGACTCAGTACCCAGGCACACACGACCCCCGTGGCCAGCCAGTAGGCTCTCATCCCGGCCCAGACAGGATGCCTTCCCGACTCGCTCACCCGATCGCCAGGGACCGACCCGCAACCCAGGGCGCACAGCCTCGCACCCTCACCGCACACCAGACTGGACCGGCTACCGAAACTCGGCGTGGGCTGGCCCGGGAGCGTGCAGACAAGGCCCTGCTCCCCTGACGCACACTCGCGGGCCGAACCCGTCCCGGAGCAGGAAACCAACCCACCCTCGCGTGGTAGCGCCACCGCACCCCTCGGCCCCGTGGCCGCTACCAGGAGCAAGGCTAGGGATACCATTGCCCCCAGCGAGACCACGACCGCCACCAGCCACTCCCAAAACTCCGTCACATGGCAGACTGACCGGAATCCCATGGCTCTCTCCTTGACCCAGCAAAACGGGTGTCTTCACCGGCTATCCCGCGTCCTCTATAATGATAGGACACCAAGCGAGTCTCCAATATAGGGCTTTGGTCCCATGTCGGCCAACCAGAGCCCCAACGAGCGTGCCAGGCCGAATGCGAGTAATGTATGAATAGGCAGGCGGGGACGGGCCCGAGCCCACCCCGCGGTACCTGCGGCTGCGGAGGCACGCGGGGATGGACGGTGCACGTCCTACGGTGGTTGTGGTGGACGACGACGACTCGGTGTGCCGGGGCCTTCGCCGACTGCTGCTATCGGCGGGCTATGAGGTGCTGGTCTTCCCCTCGGCTGCCGAGTTCCTCGACGCCGCACCGCGGGATCGTGGCAGTTGTCTGATTCTGGACGTGCGCCTGCCGGGCATGAGCGGCCTGGAACTGCAGCAGGAGATGACCCGTCGTGGGGTGCGGCTGCCGGTCATCTTCATCACCGGCCACGGCGATATCCCGATGAGCGTGCAGGCCATGAAAGCCGGGGCCCTGGACTTCCTCCCCAAGCCCTTCGACCCCGACCAGTTGCTGGCCTGCGTGGCGCAGGCGGTCCGGCGCTTCGCGGAGGACCGTTCGCTATGGGGCGAGATCGAGGCCATCCGCAAGAGCCTCGACACGCTGACGCCGCGCGAACGCGAGGTCCTGGAACGGATCGTCACCGGCATGCTGAACAAGGAGGCCGCTCACGACCTCGGCATCGCGGAGAAGACCATCAAGGTGCACCGGGCACGGGTCATGGAGAAGATGGGCGTCCAGTCGCTGGCGGAACTGGTACACCTGGCAGAGAAAGTCGGCATCGGCCTGGCCAGAACGTGACCTTCCTACCTCACCTCTCTGAACGTGGCCACGGAGCAACCTCAACCCCCGACTCCCCCCACCCCATGGCGACGGGTTGCCACCCCGCCGGGCCCGGCAGCCTCGGACAAGGCCGCCAACCTGCCTCCTGAGGCACGAACGGGGCGGGGCGCCCATGGGATCAGCAGAAATGACGTCTGGTCCCCCTCACGGCCATCCCCAAAAGGCCATCCCGCTGCGCCGCGATCCCACCACCGCCGGGTCGGCGAAGCGGCCCAGCCCGGTGACCGTGGTCCTGCGGCTCTGCTCGCCGCCGCACGTCTCGGAAAGGCCCCGTCCAGGCCGGTGGCCACGTCGTTGCTACTGGCGAGGCCGGACGGCGTGCCCATGCCAGGGAACGGGTAAGCGTCACCTGCACCCCATCTAGCGGCGGGTTAAGCCGCGGTGGGGTGCAGGTGACGCTTACGTGTCATGTCGCGAAAACCATGGCCATGGACCGCCCCCAGAGGGCGCCCGGGGGGCCTGGCCGAGCGGCCTGGTTTCGCGACGCGAGCCAGCCCGGCCGCGGCGGCCTGCGCGTCGCGAAAACGGACTGCGGAAGTCGCCCTCCTGCGACGCGCCGGGGCTCCCGTTCCATCGCGGGTCTTCGCGACGTGCCGGCGTGGGCCGCATTGCCGGGCGGGTCGCGGAAACCGCGGCCGGGCGGGCGCGCAGACAGGCCGGTACAGGGCGCTACGGGATGAGATATCGGGGAGCATGCCCCGGCATCGCGTCGGGGGCTGGGGCTGGCGTATGATACCACGCGTACGTCAGCCGTAGAGGCATGCTGGAGCGGTCCCGCAGTCGCGGGACCCGATGCTCCCGCGCCTGCGCATCCGCGTCAAGCGAAGCGCCCCCGGGCATGACTATGAACGGGCCGGGGGGCGGCGTTGCTCGCGGGTGGGGAGTCAGGAGGGCGCGGGCCTGGGGGAGCTCTTGACGGGGATTGCATACGTATATATCATAGGATGTAATGGAGTTACAGAGGGCGTCCTGCGATGGAACGATCGGAGTCATTCCCGGTACCGCCGTTCAGCGGTGACTGCCTGGCGCGGGGGAGCGGCGGCCGTGCCGAGGCGTTGCCCCGGTGCGCCCTTACCCTTCTCCGTCGCTGAAGGCGATCACCTCGTCGATGCTTTCGGCACCGGCGAGCACCATGGCCAGCCGGTCGATCCCGATGGCGATACCGGCCGCCGGTAGCATGCCCGCGGTCAGGGCAGCCATGAAGGCTTGGTCGACCGGGTAAACCGGCCGGCCCTGCGCCCGCCGCAGGTCGGCGCACGCGGCGAAGCGTCGTTGCTGTTCGGCGCTATCGACCAGTTCACTGCAGGCGTTGCCCAGTTCCATGCCGCCGATGTAGACCTCCCAGCGCTCGACGCGGCCGGGCTGGCCGGGGATCTGCCGGCTGAGTCCGCTGCAAGCCAGGGGGTACTCTGAGAGCACCGTGGGCACGTCGCGGCCCAGGTGCGGTTCCACCCGGGCCACCAGGACCTCCTCGAAGCGCCCGGCTGCCAGGGCCTCGTCGAGGTCCATCCCGGCATACCGGCGAAACGCCTCCTCGACGGTCAACTCCTGCCAGGGCAAACCCAGGTCGACTCGCGCGCCGCGGAAACGGCAGACGACAGAGCCTGTCACCTCCTGCGCCGCCCGGGTCAGCAGGTCGACCGTGTCGTCCAGGATGCCACGCCAGTCCGCCCGCAGACGGTACCACTCGAGCATGGTGAACTCGGGGCGGTGACGCCGGCCGCTCTCGCCCTGGCGAAAACAGGGGCCCAGTTGGTAGATGCGCTCGTAGCCCGCCGCCAGCAGCCGTTTCATGTGGAGCTCAGGCGAGGTCCGCAGCCAGGCGGAGCCGGACGGCTCGGCGTCGATGTAGTCCTCCAGCGCCGGCGCCCGGACCCGCACCGGGGTCTCGACCTGCAGAAACTGACGCTCGCGGAAGAACGCGTGCAGGGCCCCCAGGAGACGCGACCGCAGGGCGAGGGCCGGCCGCAGGGCAGCCAGGCGCTGGCGTTCATCCTGGGCTTGTGGACGGACTGGGTCCATCGCGCACCTCTCGCCTTGACCCCACGCCCGTCGGAGCGGCCCCCAAGACGACGGGCGGAAGCCGGCCCGGCCACTGCCGGTACCCTCTTCCGCCCGTTCCCGCGACCCCGTGGTGAGAGCCCGCGTTCAGCCCTTCTTCACGCGCTCGACGTACTGGCCGTCACGGGTGTCGATGCGCACGGTGTCGCCCTGGTTCACGAACAGCGGCACGCGGATCTCGTAGCCGTTGGCAATCTTCGCCGGCTTGGTCACGTTCGTAGCCGTGTCGCCGCGGGCGCCAGGCTCGCAGTCGGTGACAACTTTCTCCACGAAGCAGGGCAGCGTCACCTCGATGGGCTTCTCGCTGTGGAACAGCACCTTGCAGGCCATGTTGTCATCCAGGAAGTACTTCTGGTCGCCGATGATCTCCGGGGGCACGCGGACCTCTTCGAAGGACTCGCCATCGATGAAGATGAAGGCGTGGCCGTCGTCATACGAGTAGGTCAGCTCCCGCTCCTGGAGGTTGGGCCGGTCGATCCGGTCCGCGGAGCGGAAGGTCCGGTCCATGGTGGCGCCGGTCAGCATGCTCTTGAGCTTGCAGCGGTACAAGGCCTGGCCCTTGCCAGGCTTGCAGAAGTCAAAGTCGGCCACCACATACGGCTCGCCGTCTATCTCGATCTTGAGGCCCTTGCGCAGATCACCCGCTTCGTACATCCCTCGTTCTCCATGCTCGGGGCGGGGGGCGGTGACGCCGCACGGTGTGCCAGGTGCGCGTCCGCCGCCAGCCGGTTTCTTGGACTCTTGCTCGTGAAGGATGTAATGTACTGTTTTCCAGCCGATCTGCAACATCGTCTGCAGCATGGCATTCCCGCACGCCGATGCGGAGGGTGGCGAACCGGGGCCGAGGGTCCCGGGCCGCCTGGCGGGGTTGGCGGAGCTCTATGAGTCAGGACTTGGACACGGTTCAGCAGGCACTCGGGTACCGGTTCACGCAACCGGACCTGCTCGAACAGGCCCTGACACACCCCTCCTGGCTGGCCGAGAACGAAGGGGCTGCGGCCGATAACCAGCGGCTCGAGTTCCTCGGTGACGCGGTGCTGCAGTTGGCGGCCACGGTGGTCTTGTTTGGGGCGTTTCCGAGCCACGACGAGGGGGCCCTAACCAAGGTCCGCTCGGCCCTGACGAAGGAACGGACTCTGGCGGACCATGCCCTGGTCCTTGGTCTGGGGGATTGCCTCCGGCTGGGCAAGGGCGAGAAGCGCTGCGGCGGCGCCAGCCGTCCATCGAACCTGGCCGATGCCTTGGAGGCGACCCTCGGGGCGCTCTACCTCGATGGCGGGTTCGCCGCCGCCGAGGCGGTCGTGCGCCGCATGGTCGAGCCGGTCCTGGCCGATGTCGAAGCCCTGCTTGCGCTGGAGAACCCAAAGGGGTCCCTGCAGGAGTTCACCCAGGAACACTTCCACGGGGTCCCACGCTACGAAACGGTGGGCCTCAGCGGACCGGACCACGAACCGCGGTTCGAGGTCGCGGTCATCTTCCGCGGCGAGGAGCTGGCGCGGGCGGTGGCCGGCAGCCGCCGGGCTGCCGAGTGCCAGGCTGCCGAAGCGGCCCTGCGCGTGCTGATGGGGAGGGCCCATGCGTCCTGACTACACTCTCCGCTACCCCGCGGTGATCCGTTTCGGCAACGGCTGCCGGTCCGCGGCCGGCGACGAGCTGCGACGGGTTTCCGGCGGGCCGCAGCCGCGTGTCGTGGTGGTCTGTTCGCAGGCGGTGCGGGCCATGGGAGCCCTGGGCGACCTGGCAGAGCGGGGCGGCTTCAGCCCCTGTGCCGTGTGCGATGGCATCCCGCATGACCCGCCTCTGGAGGCGGTAGACGCCCTCATCGAGCGTCTCTCGCTGTGCTCCGCGGACGCCGTCTTGGCGCTGGGTGGCGGCAGCGTCATCGACGCGGCGAAGACGGCCGCGGCCCTTGCTCCCGTGGCGGATGCCGTGCGCCCATTTTTCGAGGGTCAGCGAACGATCGAGCGTCCGGGCCTGCCCGTCGTCGCTCTCCCCACCACCGCCGGCACCGGCGCCGAGATCACGATGAACGCCGTGCTCAGCGACCACCTCAAGGGCGCCAAGAGGTCCATCCGCACGACCCATCTCGTCCCGGCGGCCGCGCTGGTGGATCCCGAACTGACCCTGTCCATGCCGGCCGATCTGACGGCCCACAGCGGCCTGGATGCGCTCACCCAGGCCGTGGAGTCCTACACCTCGCTCTTCGCCAACGCGGTGACCCGCCCCCTGGCGGCGGCCGCTGTGCTGCATGTGATGTCGGCCCTGCCCCGGGCCTACCGCAATGGCCAGGACCTCGAGGCCCGCACGCAGGTGGCCCAGGGCAGTCTGCTCGGGGCCATGGCGTTCTCCCAGAGCTCCCTCGGGGCGGTACACGGCCTCGCCCACCCCATCGGCCATGCCCTCAGTCTGCCCCACGGCCTGACCTGCGCCATCCTCCTGGCGCCCATCCTGCGCCTGAACCTGCCCAGTTGCCGCCAGCACCTCGACGACCTGGCGCGGGCCGTGGACCTGCCCGGCGCCGAAGCCTTCGCCGACGCCATCGAGGGACTGTGCCGGGAACTGGGGGTGCCCGAGACCTTCCGGGAGTTCCGCCTGGCGGACGCCGACCACGCGGCTATCGTTGCCAACTGCCGCAGCGGCAGCATGAAGGCCAACCCGCGCCCGTTCAGCGATGGCGAGCTGCTCGACCTGCTGCAGCGACTGAGCTGACCGGTACCCAGGGCGCTGCCCTGGGCTGGCGTGTGCCGCCCCGTTGGGACTCAGGAACAGGACCGCTGAAGGCGTGCAACGGCACGCGGGCGGGCAGTGATGCCTCGGACCGCTGACGCCGGGCGTTCGGGGCCACCATGGCCTCCCGACGGATGGTGACGCCCGCGGGTGAACACGAAGCGATCCGATCCGTGCCCTGCGCGAAACCGTGGTCAGATGGTCCGCGGCGGGCAGAGGCTGGCATCAGGCCTGCTGCCGGGCCCGCCGGATCCACTCCAGCTCCTTGGTCAGGCCGATCTGGCCGCGCTGGTAGCGGTTCCGCAGGCGCTGCTCAAGGGCATCCCACTGCGCCTCCGTCGGGGGCGTGTCGTAGTCCCAGCGCTCCTGGTCGGCGCGCAGGAACTGCCACTGGATCCGGCTGACGTGCACCGTCACCCTGATATCGACGTTGACGCCATCGTCGCCGCGTTCCGTCCAGCACACCTGCCGCCTCATTCGGCACCCTCCCGGGCAGACCCCTTCCGGGCCGCCTCCAGAGCCTGCTCAAAATCCTCCGGCGTGAAGCGTTCTGTCAGCTTGGTGATCAGCTTGCCGCTGCGCGCGTAGAACCAGAACTGCGGCAACGTCGTCAAGGCGTAACGGGCCATGGCCGGGTCGTCCGTCCCCGTCAGGGCAATGCGCCGGTAGACCACACGGCCGTGGCTGTCCTTGGCGAGGCGGCGGCAGTAGCTCCCCTGCCGGGTGCTGGTGACGGAGTCAGGCGGGTGGAAGTGGATGACGGTGACCTTGCCCGTCTCGACCCAGTCCTCCGGCCGCTCCGGGGCCTTGGCCGCCGCCCCTTCCGCCGCCTCCGCCTCGGCCTGCTTGGCCCGCTCCATGTATTCAGTGAAGGACTCTTCCGACTCCTTCACGGTGACGCTCTGGACCTGGCTCTCCCGCTCGACCGCCTCACGCCCGGCGCGGACGATGCGGAACTGGCCGCTCCCATAGCCTTTGAGCTGAACGGTCTCGGACTCCTTCCGGGACCGCGTGTCAAGGGCCGCGGTGACGGGCTTGTCCAGGACCAGCGTGCGCACGTCGATGGTCTTCTCCGCGAGCGCCTGGCCATCCCAGGTCTGGAAGCGGAACTGGCCCTTGGCAAAGCCGGTGAAGACGCCCTTGACAGTGCGGTCGCCAAGGGTCAGTTCATCGGACCGTACCAGCCCGCCAGCCAGCAGGGCCGCGGCCCAGGCTATCCTCAGGACTCGCTCCATCCGGCATGCTCCAAGACGCAGGAATGACACGATGGGTTCAGGGCTTTACCATAGTTTGTATCCCAGGCCCCCACAACGGACGGACCGCGCGGGACAGGGCTGCTCCGAGATCGCGGCCCGCAGGTCGGCGGACCCGCGCCCCGGCGGGCCGGCCCTGTGGGCGACAGCAGCCTTGATGTCGCTCTCTGGGCTCACGTCTCGCCCGCACAGGGCGGGTGGCAGCCGTGACCTACCGGGGCCCCGACCTGAGGCTGGCGACGGTTTCTTCAAAACAGCCCTGCGCGCGGGATGGGGTTCGGTGTCGCCACCGCGTGGCTGCGGGCCCGGCCCCGGTCGCGACCTGCCCGCGGGCGGGCCGGAGCCCCTGGTCCTCGAACGCCTCCGGGACACCCGCCGCAGCGGGAGCTATGGTATGTCGTCTGACAACCCTGGACTGCCCACCTCGGCGAATGGATGGACCATGGCGACCTGTGACACCAGTACGTGCAAGGGCTGTGCGAAGACGGGCTGCGCCCGGCATGGCCGGCTCGACAGCGAGAGCCCCGAGCAGTACGAGGCCCGCATGCGCCTGGCCGAGCGCATGGCCCGGATCCGGCGCAAGGTGCTCGTGCTCTCCGGCAAGGGCGGCGTGGGCAAGAGCACGGTGGCTGCGAACCTGGCCGTCTACCTGGCGCTGCAGGGCCGTCGTGTCGGCCTGCTCGACGTGGATATCCACGGCCCGAGCCTTCCGAAGCTCATGGGGCTGGAGTCTCATTCGGCCTACGTGGAAGAGGGCTGCATGGTGCCGGCAGAGGCCGCCGCGAACCTGCACGTGATGTCCATCGGCTTCCTGCTCAAAGACCGCGATACGGCCCTGATCTGGCGCGGCCCCATGAAAATCGGCGTCATCCAGCAGTTTCTGCGTGATACGCAATGGGGCGACCTCGATATCCTGGTGGTGGACTGCCCGCCGGGAACGGGAGACGAACCCCTCTCGGTGGCGCAACTCCTGGGGGACGCGGACGGGGCCGTGGTGGTGACGACGCCGCAGCAGGTGGCGGTGAGCGACGTGCGCAAGTCCATTGTGTTCTGCCGCAAGATCGGCCTGCCGGTCCTCGGCGTCATCGAGAACATGAGCGGCTTCGTCTGCCCGCACTGCGGCCAGACTAGCGACATCTTCAAACGGGGGGGTGGCGAGGCCATGTGCACAGACCTGGGGGTGCCCTTCCTGGGGCGCATTCCCATCGACCCCGCGATCGTCCAGTCCGGCGACAGCGGCGAGCCCTTTGCCTACCTGCGCTCGAAGACCCCGGCGGGCGAGGCCATGGCGGCCGCTTTCGACCCGATTCTGGCCCTGACGGACGGGGCCGGCTGAGCAGCCCCGGCGACCGCTCACGCTTCGGCCAGGATTCCGTGGTACCGTCCCAGCCAGTAGGGCAGCAGCCAGAAGGTGCCGCACTCCTCGCTGAGGTCGTTGCCGCCGTCGGGGCGGTACGGGTTCCCGTTCCACTTGTGAAGGGGCCGTTCGCGCCAGGGAAGCGGGCGCCGGAGCTGGGCCTGGCCGAACCGGTCCGCCGAGGCAGTCCACTCCAGGTCTGGCCGCCGGCTGTTGGTCATGCGCCAGTGGACGAGGTCCAAGGGGACCTCACGCAGGGCCTTGACCGCCGCCTCAGCGTCGCAGGGCTGGCCGGAGAGCGCGCCGTACAGGAGGTTCCACAGCGGGCAACCCTCCGGCCGGACGATGGTCCAGGCGTGCTCGAGGCTGCCGAGGTAGAGCGCGCGCAGCCCGGGGTCCGTTTCATAGCGCAGGAGGTTGTAGTAGGCGAGGAAGGCCAGCTCGTCGTCCGAGTGGTTGTTCTCGGCCCCGGGGAAGTCGCCAGGGACCACGCGCTGGCGCAGCGTATTCAGGGCATAGTGGTGGTCCGTGACCAGCTCGCGGTAGGCGCGCTCGTAGGTGCTGTCGCCGGTGATGTGGGCAGCCACCTTCAGGTACGACAGCACCTCCAGGGAGTTCAGCCCGCGCTCGGCGCGCCAGGCCGGGTCATGGTTCAGACGCTCCGGGGCCCACATGCCCCAGCGCGTAGGACGGCCGTCGACGTCCACCAGGGCGTAGCCGTGGCGGAGGATATGGTCGGTGACCCGCCGGACCGCCCCTGCGATGGCGGCCTTCTCCTCGGCGTCGGCCGTCAGGTCCCAGCAGATACCCCAGGCGAAGTAGTGGCCGTCGATCTCATCGGATGAGGTGTCGGCCTTCCACTCCCACTGGCCGTCGGCGGTCGGGTGCCATTCGCCCTGCCGGGGCCGCCCGAAGTCGGCCTCGGAACGGTGCGTCAGGGCCCGGGCAGGCATCCCGGGTACCGTGCTCTGACGCTCCAGCGCCAGAATGGCCCGCAGCGCAGACCGGACCTTGCCACGGGCGTCCTCCGAGCCGCTGACCGCATAGCGGAAACACTGCGCCGCCAGGTACATCGCGGTCCACAGACCGTCGTTGTCGTCGATGTGGTGCGCCGTCGTCGACAGGTCCCCCGGGCGTAGCAACTGGCACCCTGTGACATAGCCGAAGCGAACGTGCCGTGCGTCCGTAAGCCGCTCGTAATGGTCTGCCTTCTCGGCCAGCGACAGGGTCCTGAAGCGGATCCTGCAGGCCCCCGAGACGGTCCGGACACGGACGCTCCCGTCGTCCTCCACGGCCACCGCCTGCACCTCGTCGTCCGGAAGCCAGCGGCCGCCGGCGTAGAGCTCGACGTGGCCGTCCCGCCAGTGCACCAGGCCGTGGCGACTCCCGATCCAGAGGTCCCCGTGCGGGGAGACGGCCAGGCAGGTCAGGTCACTCACCGCCAGTCCCCGCGACCCACCTACCAGCGAGTCCACCGACCCATCGGCGGCGCGGACTTCGATGCGGCCGGCGTACAGGACCGCTTCGTAGGCGGCCAAGACGCCGCCGCGGAGACCCTGACCGGGCTCCGGGGCCAGCTCCGCCGCCAGGGCCTCGCGAACCGCCTGCCGATGGCGGCCGACGACCAGCCGGTCCATGGCCGGGCCCTGGCTACCGGCAGGCCAACTGGGCCCGACGGCAGGCGGTGAGGACACCGTCGCCACCCGGGCCGCGTCGCCTCCGGGCGTGGGTGCCCCCGTCCCCCGACCCTCGGCCCCGCTTGCGCTTCCCTTCCGCCCGCCAACCGGTCGGCGCGCCATGGCACTGATCTCCTTGGCCTTGGGCTGTGCCGGGGCTCGTGAGGGCGCCAGCCCGGGCCGAAACGAACGCACCGGCTGGCGGGGCACAGAAGCCTCCACCGAGCCGGTGCGCAGAGTACCGGTGCGTTCCCGCCCGATCAGCGTGCGTAGTACTCAACCACGTGCATGATCTGGACGTTGCAGGGGACTTCCTCAGGCAGCGGGTCACGGTTGACCGTCACCCGGCAGTTCTCGCGGTCGATCTCGAGGTACGGCGGCGGCACGATGTCCGTCTGCTTTGAGATGCTGGCGATGGCCGGCGACTTCTGGCTGTTGATGCTCACCACCTGGTTCGGCTGGAGGCGGTAGCTGGGCCGATCCACCGTCTTGCCATCCACCTGGACATGGCGGTGGGTGACCGCCTGCTTGGCCGCGAAGATGGTGGGCGCCAGGCCACTGCGCCAGACCACGCTGGCAAGGCGCATCTCGATATCCTGGATCAGCTTGTCGCCGGTGGCCCCGACCGCTCTCTTGGCGCGCAGGTAGATGAAACGGAGGCTGCGCTCGGTGAGGGCGTAGTGGGCTTTGAGCTTCTGCTTCTCCAACAGCATCTGGCCGTAGGTGGACAGCTTGCTGCGGCGCTTGCCGCCGTGGGGCCCCGCCGAGTAGGGACGCTTGACACTGGGACACTTCGGATTGCCCCAGACGCAGCCGCCCAGGCGGCGGCACAGCTTGTGCTTCGGACCGGTGTTCATGCCTGCCGTTCCTTGCTGTCGTTACCTGCCCGGCCGTACGGGTTCGTCGTGCCCTATGTATGGACCTACGTCCGCGGTCCACTCGGAGGCGGACTCCGGCGCCGGCATGCCTGCGCCTGGACACCGGAGGGCACTGCTTGGATGGCCGGACAACGAGCGCGTTACTCTAGCGCCCCGACCGCGATCCGCAAGCCGTGGCGCGGTGGCCGGGCGGGGCCCCGCCCGGCGTGGTATGTTTCCAGCCGGCACGATCGGGCACACGGTATCCCAGCGAGAACACACGATGATCCGTTCCGACCAGATCCTCAAGACCGTCAGCATGATCCAGCATGAGAACCTGGATGTCCGAACCATCACCATGGGCATCAACCTGCTGGACTGCCGGCACCCGGATGTCGATGTGTGCTCCCGCAAGATCGTCGCCAAGATCGAACGCTGCGCCGGGGCCCTGGTGGAAACCTGCAGCGCGGTGAGCACCGAGTACGGCCTGCCCATCGTCAATAAACGCCTGGCGGTCAGCCCGGTGGCCGACATCGCCGCCGGTCATGACCCTAAGGGCTTCGTGGCCGTGGCCAAGGCCCTCGACCAGGCCGCCCGCTCGGTCTGCGTCGACTTTGTCGGCGGCTACAGCGCCCAGGTGCAGAAGGGCGCCAGCGCCGCTGACGAGGTCCTCATCGAGACCCTGCCGGCGGCCCTTCTGGGGACCACCAAGGTCTGTGCCAGCATCAACGTGGCCAGCAGCCGCGCGGGGATCAACATGGACGTCGTCGGCCGCTTGGGCCAGATCCTGCGCGACATGGCCGCGGCCAGCGCGGCCCAGGATGGCTTTGCCTGCGCCAAGCTGGTGATCTTCGCCAACCAGCCTGAGGACAACCCCTTCATGGCCGGCGCCTACCATGGGCACGGCGAGCCCGAGACCGTCCTCAACGTCGGGGTCAGCGGCCCGGGCGTCGTCGCCCGGGCCCTCGAGCGCCGCATCGCCCGGGACGGGGCCGATAACCTGGACCTGGATGACCTGGCGGAAGAGATCAAGCAGACCAGTTGCCGGGTCACACGCTGCGGCGAACTCATCGGCCGCGAGGTCGCCCGGCGGATGAACACCCGCTTCGGGGTCGTGGACCTCTCCCTCGCGCCGACGCCGAAAGTCGGCGACAGCGTCGGCGAGATCCTGCAGATCCTCGGCCTGGATGCCATCGGGGCCCCGGGCTCGACCGCCTGCGTGGCCCTGCTGAACGATGCCGTCAAGAAGGGCGGTGCCTTCGCTTCGCAGAGCGTCGGCGGCCTCAGCGGCGCCTTCATCCCGGTCTGCGAAGACGCGGTCCTGAGCGCGGCGGCCGAACGCGGCGAGCTCAGCCTGGAGAAACTCGAGGCCATGACGGCGGTCTGCTCGGTGGGCCTGGACATGGTGGCCCTGCCCGGGGACACGCCGGCGGAGACCCTCTCGGCCCTGATCGCCGACGAGATGGCCATTGGCGTCATCAACCGCAAGACCACCGCCGTGCGCTTCATCCCGGTGCCCAACAAGAAGGCGGGGGAGAAGGTCGTCTTCGGCGGCCTGTTCGGCTCCAGCACCATCATCCCCGTGCCCAACGTGGGCAAGTCCGCCCGCTTCATCCGCTTCGGCGGCCACATTCCCGCGCCCATCCACAGCCTCAACAACTGAAAAGACAGCGCTCTGCCCGGGCAAAGCCAGCGCCCATCCATGGCGACCACGGTGCAGAACACCTGGGACCGGGGCACCGCCATGGCCTTTGCGTTCACCGGCAGTGCGGCCACGGCGCTCCCCGCTACGGCGAGGCCGGTGGACGTGCCGGCTCCAGCAGGAACGCTGTGTTCCAGGCCCCCGCGGCGGCCTTGTAGGTCTTGGTCCCAGTGACCTCGAAGAGCTCGGCCCCTTTCCCGGGGACCACCCTCTGGCCGGCCACGATGCCGGCTGTGGGCAGGCCGGACACCCAGACCAGTCGCGCCGCTCCCCCTTGCCCGACCGTCGCCAGCATATTCTGGTCGTCGATGATCTGACCCGCAAGGAGGCTCGAGACCCAGCCCACCTTGCCCACCTTGATGCCCCGGCCCACCAGCTCCCGGGCCTTCCGGTGCCACTCCTGGGCCGCCCTCTCCCCGGCAGGCCGGCTTGCGTCAGTCGCGGTGGCTGGCGCTGGAGGTGCTGGGGCAGTCGCCCCACCCGCCGCCGGCGCGGCGGTGGGGCTCACCTGGCACAGGCCCCCGAGCGGGAACCACAACACGGGCGCCGTCAGGAGAAGACGTCTGAACGGCCCGACCGGGAGCATTCCGCTGGATGGCATCTCCTGACCCCTAGCTGTGGAAGGGCGGCACAGGGCCGCGGCAACCCCGCTGAGCGGCAGGGCCGCGTGTTATGGAGCGCCAATATAGCCTGAGCCAGCCGGCACTGCTCCCTCCCCGCCCGGCATCAGCCCGAGAGAGGCTGGAACGGTTTGGGCAGAGAGGGCCGCGCTAGGGACCCGTTGGGCCTGGGCTCCGCCGGTGGCCGTGCCACCGCCGTCATGGTCTTGCCGCGAATCGGCCTGGCACTCGCGGTCGCCTCCCGGTCCACCTGGGCCATGGCGCAGCAGACCACCCAGGGGGGTGCCCCAAGCAAGACTCGCAGGCGTGCGCGCAGCGGTGCCGACTCAGCCCGAGGCGTCTCCGCCGGCGCCTGAGCGCGATCCCCGTTCTCCAGGGCTTTGCCCCATGATACCCGTCACTCCCTCGGCGTTCCTGCCCCGGCCCGGCCCCGCTTCGTGATGGTCACTTCTGAGGCCACACGGTGGCGTTCGGGGTTGAAGGCATAGACGACGCTGACCGTGTCGCCGTCGCTTCGCCCGGAACGCGATCCCCGGACCGCCAGCGTCGTGGACACGGCCTGGTACCGGCCGTAGATTGGCCGTGCGCCCGCGGAGTCCGCGTGAGCGTCCTGGCGGCAACGCCAGCGGTCGGCCCTGGCGCGCGCGGCGGGGCGAAGGAGACACCATGACGAGGGTCACTGCAGCGGTGACGTGCCTTGACGTACTCGGCCTCCTGGGTGCCCTGGGCGCTTCGGCGGCGACCGCAGGAGACCCGCCGGGGTTCTTCCGTACGCGGCAGGTGGACGGCAGGTGGTGGCTGGTGGACCCGGCCGGGGAGCTGTTCCTCTCCAAGGGGGTCACCACCGTGTCGTTTGCGCAGGACACCATCCGGGGTACCGATGTGTCCCCGTACCGCCAGGCCAACCAGGCCAAGTACGGCACCGAGGACGCCTGGCGCGAGGCCGCCGCCAAGCGCCTGATGTCCTGGGGCTTCAACACGCTGGGAGCCTGGTCGGACGAGCGCCTGTGTCAGGTCGAACAGGACGGCCGCCGCCTGGCCTGCGCACCCACCATCGACCTGGGAGCCGCCTACGTCCGCCGGAAGATGCAGGGCCGGCAAGCCTGGCTGCATGGCGTGTTCCCCGATGTGTTCGATCCCGATTTCGGGGCCATCGCCCGGGAGGTCGCCAAAGCGCGCTGCGCACCGCGGCAGAACGACACGGCCATCCTGGGCTGGTTCACTGACAACGAGTTGCGCTGGGGGCCCGACTGGCGCGGCAAGGAGGAGCTGCTGACGCTCTTCCTGGCGCTGCCGGCAGAGGCGCCCGGCCGCAGGGCGGCGGTGGACATGCTCCAGCACCGGTATGACGACATCCCGCGCTTCAACCAGGTGTGGAAGACGAGCTTCGCCGACTGGCAGGGACTGCGCCAGGCCGGTGCCGTCACCGCTCCCGTGGTCCGGAAGGAGGTCTACCTGCAGAACCAGGCGGTGGAGCGGGAGACCAACCTCAAGGACCCTGCGCGGGCTGCTTTCGTGGCCGACTGCGACGCGTTCTCCTCGCTGCTGGCCGAGGCCTACTTCCGGGTGACCTCGGAGGCCGTGCGCGCGGCGGACCCGAACCATATGGTCTTCGGGGCCCGCTTTGCCTACGTGCCGCCCGAGCCCGTGGTGCAGGCCGCGGTGAAGTACCTCGACGTGGTCTCGTTCAACTGCTATGCCACCGATCCCCGACCGGTGCTCCAGGCTTACTCGGTGTTCGGCAAGCCGCTGATCATCGGTGAGTTCTCGTTCCGGGGAGCGGACAGTGGCCTGCCCAACAGCCGTGGGGCCGGTCCCATCGTGGCCACGCAGCAGCACCGCGCCGATGCCTTCAGCCGCTACCTTACGCTGGCGCTAGCGCAGCCCAACCTGGTGGGTTACCACTGGTTCGAGCACTGCGACGAGCCCAAGGAGGGGCGTTTCGACGGCGAGGACTCCAACTACGGCGTGGTGACCCTCAGGGACGAGGTCTACACCGTGCTGACGCAGTCCATGTCGCAGACCAATGCCCAAGCTGAAACGCTGCACCGCTCGCCCGGAGCGCCTTGAGCGGGGAGCCAGACCCTCTACGGGCACGGCCGCCTGGCCGTGGCCCAGAGGCTGGAGAGGCCCGATAGCGGCCCGCTGTTTCCGCCGTTTCGACGAACTGAGGCCCGAGCTCACACCAGCGCCGTGAGGGAGAGCAAGGACCGCCCTCGCCGCTGCGCTCGGCCCGTCAGGCCCCGGGCGCGGCCTCCTCGAGGATGCGGCGGCCGCGCTCGTAGACGGCCCGGTTGCTGGCCAGGCCCGTGCGGAAGGTCTTGTCTGCGGCGTCGATCCGTGCCGGGTCGTCGCCGGCCTCCGCCAGGGCCGAGATGTACACCGTGCAGATGCGGGTCAGGTCGGACCGCACCGCGCTCAGGAAGGCGTCCTGCTCGAGCTTCCGGGCAGCGGGCATGGCGGGCATGGGCACAGGCTCCCGCGGGTTAGCCGTTCAGGACCCAGCCCTGACGGTAGGTCTTGGTGATGAGGGCATCTGCCTCGGGGCAGTTCGTCGCCTTGAGGTTGGCGGCGTCCCAGTCCAGCTTCTTGCCGAGGCGGTAGGCGACCAGGGCCAGGAGGTTGTGCTCGATGAGGGCCCCGGAGTAGTCGAAGTTGCACAGGGTCGGGGTACCGTTCTTGCAGCCGTTGATCCACTCCTGGTGATGACCGGGCGACGGCGGGATGAGGTCCTTGGGCTCGGGCCGCTTGTACTGCGTCATATCGCCGCGCAACATGACGATACGGAAGTCGTAGTCGGCCAGGAGCCAGCCCTGGTCACCCTTGAACAGGGCCCCTTGGAAGATGTCGTCGCGGTTGAAGGCCTTGGTGGGCATGCCAGGCTTCTTGCCGCCGTCGGACCAGTACACCGTGACCGGCCCGCGCCCCTCGGCGGCCGGGTGTTCCCATTTGGCCTCGAGCCACTGCGGGCAGGTGTCGGTGCTGACCGGGCTGCCCTGCGCTTCGCAGGAGGTCGGGAAGCGCAGGTTCAGGGCCCAGTAGGGAAGGTCCATCAGGTGGCTGCCCATGTCCCCGATCTGGCCGCTGCCGAAGTCCCAGTAGAGGTTCCAGGCCAGACAACCACCGAAGTAGCCGGGGTTAAAGGGGTGGTCGGCGGTGGGGCCGAGCCAGAGGTCCCAGTGCAGGTTCTTGGGCGGGTCGCCAGCCGCCGGCAGGTAGGTGCCCCCCTTGGGCGTGCGGCCGCACCAGACGCGGACATCGCTGACCGGGCCGATAACCCCGTCACGGATCAGCTCGACCACGCGGCGGAAGTTGTCGGAGGCGTGGATCTGGGTCCCCATCTGGGTGGCCAGCTTGCCCTTGTTCTTGAGGTAGGTCTCGCGCACGACACGGGCCTCGTGCACGCTGTTGGCCAGGGGCTTCTCGCAGTAGACGTGCTTCCCGCGGTTCATGGCCCAGACGTTGACGAAGGCATGGGTGTGGTCGGTGGTGGCGCAGACGACCGCATCGATGTCCTTCTGTTCGAGGCAGAGGCGCCAGTCGGTATAGGTCTTGGCCTGGGGAAAGTTCTTGGCGGCGTTGGCGAGGTGGTCCTCGTTGACATCGCAGAGGGCGACGATGTTCTCATGCTTGACGCCGTCGATGTCGCCGGCGCCGCGGCCCCCGACACCGATGCAGGCGATGTTGAGCTTGTTGTTGGGCGACTGGCCCCGCAGGATGCCGGACTTCAGCACCAGCAGTCCGGCCCCGGCGGTGACGGTACTCTTGAGAAAACCCCGGCGCTCGATCCCATGCTGTGCCATCGGTCACCTCCCGGTACAGGTCCGTTCGTCACTCGCCGCGAAGGATCAGGTCAAGACGGTGGTTCTGCTCGGCCAGGGACAGGCCGCCGCTGCCCTCGATGGTCAGCCAGCCGTTGTAGCCGGCGCGGTCCAGAGCTGTCCGGATCGCCGGCCAGTCGTTGCTGCCGTCCCGGGGGTCGACGAAATCGCCGCCTTTGCCATCGGGTTTGAGGCGGAAGTCCTTGACGTGGCACTTGGCGATATGCGCGCCCAGGGCATCGATCCAGGCCGGCGTGGGGGCGTACTTCACGTGGTTGCCGAGGTCGAGGTAGGCCTTGACCCAGGGACTGTCGAAGGACTTCACGAAGGCGGCGAAGAACTCCGGCTTCACCCACAGGTTGTTCCAGACGTTCTCCAAGGCGATGACCACGCCGCACTTCTCAGCCTCGGGGATGAGGGCCTCGACGGCTTTGCGGCTGGTCCCGGTGGCGTGGTTCTGCGCCTTGATATACTCGGCGAAGGGAGCGTTGTCGCCGTCGGCAACGCTCGACACCACCAGCGTCTTGGGATCGAACGCGATGCGGAAGTCCCAGGGGTTCGGGGCCGTGCCGCCCACCCGGCAGGGCACCAGGAGCACGGCATCGGCGCCGAGGCGCTGGGCCGTCTGCAGGGACCGCTTGACCGTGTCGACATCGACCTGGACCTTGGCGGCGTCGGCGTGGTTGAACTCGCACCAGCCGCGCAGGACGGAGTGGATGACCATGCCCTGGGCCTCAGCCCGCTTGCGGGCCGCCGCGGCGGCCTCCGCCGGCGCGTCCCACTCGGTGCACTCCATGCCGCCGAAGCCGGCTGCCTTCAGGTCGGCCAGGGTCTTGTCGTCCGGCAGCCCGCGTATCAGCGCCTTGTGCAAGGCGGTCTTGAACTCGGCGGCGCGGAGGGTGCGCGGCACGGCCAGCCCGGCCCCGGCCATGGCCGAGACCGCCAGGAACCCGCGTCGGCTCATCGAGTCGATCATAGCTCTGCCTCCTTTGGGCACGGCCGCAACCCCGGGTGCCGCCGGGGTCAGTCCATCCGCTTGCACAAGATGACGCGCCTGACGCGCGAGTCAACCCCCGACCCGCCGCAGGCCTGGCGTATGGCCTGCCTCGACTGCCTTCCAGAAGTCGTCCTTCAGACGCCGGTAGAGACCGTGCAGGCCGTCCCCATCCCGCCCCGGGTCGGCCTCGAGCCAAACGTCGGGCCTGGGGTTGGGCCGGGCAGCGGCCATGGTCTCGGACCAGCGCTTGATGACGTGGGTCACCGGCCGCCAGCTCCGGTCGGGGTTCACGATGCCGAAATCGCTGCGCTCGTTCAGGCGGTAGCCGCCG
>Ga0172375_10001335_pt1 | contig 39843 bp, 35 predicted proteins | sample LakKiv1m_FD_114537 | JGI IMG/M metagenome (GOLD analysis project Ga0172375, IMG submission 114537) | Freshwater microbial communities from Kabuno Bay, South-Kivu, Congo - kab_092012_11.1m | ecosystem: Environmental > Aquatic > Freshwater > Lake | place: Democratic Republic of the Congo... | reverse complement strand
GCCACAGGCGAGGGCGAGAAGATCATCCGCACGGCGCAAGTGCAGCTGGAAGTCGAGGACGGCAAAGAGGCCTACAAAAAACTCAACGAGATCTGCGCGGCGGCCGGCGGATATCTGGCGTCGTCCAATCTCGTCAGGGACAATGACGGCCGCACGTCGGGGCACATCACGATGCGTATCCCCCAGGCCAAATTCATTGAGGTGCTCGATACCCTCAGGGATTTCGGCAAGGTGAAGAATATCGCGACCGACAGCGCCGACGTCAGCCAGGAGTACAAGAACGTCAGGGCGCGTCTGGACGCGGCCATGGTGGTTTATACCAAGATGCTGGAGGCCTTGCAGCAGCGCAAGAACACGATCGACCAGGCGGCGCACCTGGAATCGGAATTGACGCCTGTCCTGGCGAAGATCGAAGCGCTCAAGAACCAGCTGGAATCCCTGGATAATCAGGTTTCTTTTACGACGATCACGGTTTATTTTTTTGAACCGAGGGTGTCTTTGAAAGTCCTGGAGCACACGAAGCAGTCCATCCGGGAAAGCGCGATCACCGCCTCGATCAATTTTGTCAAATTCCTGGCCAGGATCCTGCCGGCGACGGTGGCATGGGCCGTGGTGATCCTTGTCCTGGTTATCGGCGGTCTTCTCGTGAAGGGTTGGATCATTCGGATATTTAAAAAATAAATGAGGGGCCATTCCGTTTGTGTCCGTCAAGGTTCTAGCGGCGGACGAAGGGTGCGGTTCTTCCAAAAAGGCAGACCGGGAGCATATGTTTCTATCATTCCCGGCCTGCCTTTTTTGCCTGTCTTTCAGATGCCTCCGGGGCGCGTCCGTCTTTGAGAATTGGCTTGGCTTGGCCCGTTCTTTTTGATACAGTGAACAAGAGATGCGCAAGGTAGTGCCGTATGACTGTTAGAATATAAAAACGGAGTCCCCGATGAAAAGGTATGCCTTCGTTCTATTTCTCGCGCTTGCTTTTGTTGCACAGGTCCACGCGCAGAGTTCTAGAGAAACATTTGATCCCCGGGCCAAGCTGGAGGCGTTGAAAACCCGGCTGGAGGCCGTAGTCAGCATCCTTGCCGAAGAGGCGGACACGGCATCAGACAGGCTTTCCGAAGGCGATATCCGGGAAGACGAGGCGCGCAGCGTCCTTTCGGACCTTTGCGGCGCCTTGAGTTACAGTGTGGATTGCGCTTATATCAATGAAAAAGGCGTGATGCAATATATCGAGCCTGATGCTTATCGTGTTTATGAAGGCAAGGATATCAGCGATCAGTCCCAGTTCGCCAAGACCACTGAGTCCGGCCGCGCGGTTTTCAGCAGGGTCTTTCGCGCCGTGGAAGGTTTTGACGCCCTGGATTACGAGAGTCCTGTTGAAGACGAGGCCGGCCGCAAGAAAGGGGCCGTGAGCGTCCTGATGAAGCCCGCGGGGTTCATAGAACTGGCCTTGGGGCCGGAGATGGACGGCCTGCCGTATGAAGTGATGGTCCTGCAGACGGACGGCCTGATCCTTTTTGCAGACAAGGACGAGATCGGCCGCAATGTGTTCACGGATCCGATGTATCGGGATTTCCCGTCGCTTCTGGAGCTTTGCCGCCGCGTCGTCAAGGACACAAAGGGCACAGGCACGTATACGTTTATCGCCAGACAATCCGAGGAGCCCAAAGAAAAAAAGGCCACCTGGACGACGGTTGATATCGGCGAGAATACCTGGCGCTTGCTCTTGATCGTGGAGTGACAAGGGGCTGTGGGCCAGGGGGAGAGCGTTGAAAGGAAGACAAAGAAGGCGTCCGTGATGCTGAAGATTTCCACAGCAATATTGAACCTGTTTCTGGCTTTGGCCATTGCCGCAACAGCCGGCGCAGGAGAGGTCCTCGAGAAGCCGGCGATCTACCTTTACCCCGGCGTCGAAACCGACGTGCATGTGGCGCTGGAAGTGAACGGCGCGATATTCCAGTCCGAGCCGGCGTATAACAACGGCTGGTTTGTCCATGTCACGAGAAAAGGCACCATCGACAATGAGCGTGATTACCTTTACTATGAAGCAGTGCTGGATAAACCTGTCGTCTTTGTGCCGGGCAGCTGGGTTGTCAAAAGAGAGGACCTTCAGGCGTGGTTCGACGATCATTTGGTAGACCTGGGCCTGAACGTCCTGGAGATCCAAAGCTTCAAGGAATACTGGCTTAACAGGTTGACGCAAGGCGTCTATTACGAGATCGCCCTGGTCTCGCAGGATTTTCTCGACGAGAATGCTAAGCTGGTGGTCATGCCGGTCCCCGACACTGTCATCCGGTGTATTTTGTATTTCATCCCCCTCAAAGAGACCAGGAAATACGTGCCGCCCGAAGTCCGGACGCCCCGGCGCAAGGGATTCACGGTCGTGGAGTGGGGCGGGGTCCTGGCTGAGGAGAATGCCGAAAGGGTGAGGTAGGGGGCTTCATCATGAACAATGAGCTGTTAGGGAATGCGTGCAGAAAGACAGGCCGCCGCGTTCGCGCGGGCCTTTGTTTGTTCATCCTCCATTGTTCATTTTTTGTTTTTTCGTCCCCTCTCCAGGGAAAAGAGGGCGAGGGGCCGGAGTTCGTGGTGAAGAACGGCTACCATTTCGGCACGTGCGCGGGGTATTGCAATGCCGAGCTTGTCGTCGAGGACCGGAAGGTCACCTTTAAAAAGTCCAGCCAGCCGCCCGATTCCCGTTATCCGCCCGTCGAGGTCACGCGGTACCTGAAGCCCTTTGAATACAATATCCTCAAAAATCTCCTTGAAGCGGCGGAATTTGCGTCTGCGCAGGACAAATACGGATGTCCGGATTGCTATGGCCAGGGCACTGAATGGCTGGAGGTCACGACGCCTCAGGTGGAGCGGCGTATCGAAATGGATTTTAACGCCACGCCGGTCCCTGTGGAGAGTCTTCTGAATTTTTTAAGGAGGATGCGCGCCGAGCTTGACGGGAACAACCGTTAGCCGGCAGGCATTGCGTCGGCGCCGCGGGGCCGCGGATAAATGTCTTGATTCATCCCCGCGCCATTGGTAAAGTAAAAAGACAAACGTCTCTCGATGTCTATGAACGTATCTTTACCGTTAATCCTTGTTGCGGGTATCATCATTTTCCTGGGGCTCATCTTCGGTGAGCTGGCGGTACGCCTGCGGCTTCCGAAGATCACCGGCTACATCTTCGCCGGTATTCTCCTCAATCCCGGCCTTACAAATATTGTCCCTCAGAACTTTATCCGCCACGCCCAGGTCGTGACCGATGTGGCGCTGAGTTTTATTACCTTTTCCATCGGCGGCACGCTTTTTTATCCGCGCGTGAAAAGCCTCGGCAAGAGCATTCTTTCCATTACGTTTTTCGAGGCGGAGTGCGCTTTTCTTTTAGTCATTGCGGGCATGGTCGTTGTCGCGCCGTTTTTGATCGGGCCGGCGGCAAGCCGCGGCCACTTCTGGATGTATATTCCGTTTGCGCTGTTGATGGGTGCGCTTGCTTCGCCGACGGATCCATCGGCGACCCTGGCTATCACTCATGAATACAAGGCTTCGGGCGAGGTGACGTCCACGATCATGGGCGTTGCCGCTCTTGACGATGTGACGGGTATCATGAATTACAGCATCGCGATGGTCGTGGCGCAGGCCATGGTCCTGCACCAGCATTTCAGCGCCGCCGTGACGATCCTGCGGCCCATCGGCATCATCTTCGGCGCCATCGGGCTGGGAGTCCTGTTCGGCGCCGTCTTTGTCCTTGTGATGCGTCTGATCTATCGGGAGGGTGAGGGATTTATGATCGTCGCTGTTTTTGGCCTCACCACCCTGTGTTACGGCACGGCGCGGCTTCTGCATGTCGAAGAGCTTCTGTCCACGATGACCATGGGGACGGTCGTCGTCAATTTCAGCCCGATCAGGGAAGAGATTTTTTCCGTCCTGGAGCGTTATACCGAGGAACTGGTTTTTGTCATCTTTTTCACCCTGAGCGGCATGTATCTGAATTTTTCCGTTCTGGGTACGAGCCTTGTCCTTGTTCTTTTTTTCATCGTCTTCCGTTTTGCCGGAAAAACAACGGGGGTGTATCTGGGGGCGCGTCTGGCGGATGCGCCGGCCAAGGTGCGCAAGTATACTGCCGGAGGCCTCATCCCCCAGGGCGGCATTGTGATCGGTTTGGCGCTTCTCGTCAAAGCAAACGCGGCCTTCAGCCAGATCTCCGACGTGATCGTCAGCGTCATTATCGGGGCCTGCGTCATCCACGAACTGGCGGGCCCTATCCTGGCCCGTTTTTCGCTTTCCCGCGCCCAGGAATTACATAAGGGCGCCTGACACACCGGGCATAAGGAGGTTGAGATGATGACAGACACGGTGGTCTCTTTTTTCTGGACGGTTTTTCTTATTCTGGGCGTGGCCCTGGGGATTGCCTGGCTTTTTTTGCCGTGGTTCCTTATTTCCAAGATGGACAGGATGATCGAGCTGCTGGAAAAGATCGCACGCGAGAAGGTATAGTGTGTTTCGGCAGGAACGCTAAAGATGAAAACGCTCGTCATCTACTATTCCTTCGACGGCAATACGCGCCTGGTCTCCCGCTCGATCGCTGAAGCGGCGGGCGCGGACGTGCTGGAACTGCGCACAGAAGACCAGCCAAAGAGCAAGGGGTTCTCCAAATATTTCTGGGGTGGCCGGCAGGTTTTTATGAAGACCAGGCCGGTCCTTCTGCCGTTCGACAAGGATCCGTCCGCCTATGATCTTTTGTTCATCGGTGCGCCGGTCTGGGCTTTTGCGCCTGCGCCGGCCATGAGTTCTTTTCTGGAAAAGAGTGGGCTCAAAGGCAAAAAGGTCGCCGTCTTCTGTTGCTCCGGGGGCGGGCCCGGCAGGACGCTGGACCGCATGGCAGAAACTCTCGCGGCGGACAACGCGGTCATCGGCCGCATGCATTTCGTCGAGCCCCTGCGTTCCCCGCAGGCAGCGCAGGACAAGGCCCGCCGGTGGGTGCAAGAGGTTTTGGCGTCATAGACAGGAATGGTTTTCAGGATAGGCGGGTTTAAAAAGGAGAAAGTATGCGCAAGGCTCTCGTGTTTTTTTTCTGCCTGTTGTTGTGCGGTTGTCTCCAGTCCAAGGAACATCTTTCGTTCACGAAGGATGGATCCGGGACCCTCGAGGTCCATCTGATGGTGCCTGAAGGGACGCTGACAATGATCGATTCGACGATGGGGGCCATGGTCAAGGGCATGGCGCAGGCCTTCGGCGCCGGCGGCAAGGACATGCCTCCGTCGGTTGCCGAGGAGATGTTCTCCAGCCAGGACGAGATGTTCAAGAAGGCCAAGAAGGCCGGCCTGAACATCACCTTCAAGTCGTATGCCAAAGAGATCAAGGACAAGAACCTCTATGTGGATTACACGATCGGTTTCGACGACGTCAATAAGCTGCTTCAGAGCGGCCTGCTCATGACGCATCTTGCCCTGGCCAAAAACGACCAGGGCCAATTGGTCGCTGTGTTGAAGAAAGACAAGAAGAAGGCCGAAGAATCCAAAGGCCAGGTGGCGGCCGGGGCGGAAGGCGGGGAGTCGCCGCAGCAGGGACAGCAGCCTGAAACGCCGGAGCAGAAAGATATGAAGGAAAAATTCATGAAGGCCCTGAGCCAGTTCGAGATTGAATTCCGCCTGACCATGCCGACGCCCGTCGAGAATGTCACCGGGATGTTCGTCAAAGATGGCGCCGATACCGTTTCGTTTTCTCTCAAAGGCGATATCTTCAAAGACAAGACGCTGATCGATAAATTCTACGGTGCCGGGGATCAAGAGACGCAGGCGGTGGCTTCAAGCGAAGGGATCACCTTTGCGTTGCCGACGCTTGCGGAGGCCATGAAAGAGACGCTTGCATCGGATGGCGATGCGTCTTCTGCGGGTTCTCCATCCGCTGCTTCCGTTTCCGCGCAAGGGGCAGAAGGCGGCAATCTTTCTCTCGGCCAAGTCCTGGAGAAGACCGAACCGCCCGCCCAGGAGAACAAGGGCCGGATCAAACAATTTTCTCCGGGAACCCGTGTCAAGGTGACCATGAAAGACGGCGAGATCATTGAAGGAAAGCTGGTGGAGCAGACCAAGGAATACGTGAGGGTGGACAGCGTCGGGCTTCCCATGACTTATTTTACGGAATTGATCTGGAAACTCGATGAGGCGGGGAGCGACGATGCCCAAAAAAGCCAATGACGCCGCATGCATGCGTCTGGCGATCTCCAAGGCCCAACAGGGGGTCTTGCGCGGGCAGACGCCGTTCGGCGCCTGCATCGTCCGCCGGGGGCGCGTGGTCGCCGTGAGTCATAACCAGGTATGGAAGAACACGGATATTACGGCCCATGCCGAGATCTGCGCCATCAGGGAGGCCTGCCGGGCGTTAAAGACCATCGATCTTTCGGGCTGCACCATCTATTCGACCTGCGAGCCATGCCCCATGTGTTTTGCCGCCTGTCATTGGGCGAATATTTCGAGGATCGTCTATGGCGCGCGTATCGCCGACGCCAAAAGGTTCGGTTTCGACGAATTGACGGTTTCCAACGCCGCGATGAAGGCCATGGGCGGCGCCCGCCTCCGGATCCGCAAGGATTTCTTGCGTCAGTCCTGTCTTGGACTTTTTTCGCTCTGGGCAGACCAGCCCGGCCATAAAGCTTATTAAAGATGAAAATACCTTTCTTTTGGCGCGTCGTCTTGTTTTTCTGCCTGGCGGCACTGGTCGGCGGTCCTGTTTGGGCCGAAGAGGAAGAGGTCGCCGGCAATCACGAGGGTTCCCTTGTTGTCGACGGCAGGACGCGGACATACCTCCTGCATGTGCCGAGCGCCTATGACGGTTCGCGCCCCTGGGCGCTGGTCATCGTTCTCCATGGCGGCGGGGGCAATGCCGAGAACGCCCAGCGCATGACGGGTTTTTCCGACGAGGCGAATAAGAAAGGATTTCTCGTTGTTTATCCTAACGGCACCGGCCGCCTGCCGGACCGTTTTCTCACCTGGAACGCGGGCAACTGCTGCGGTTACGCCCTGGAGCACAACGTCGACGATGCGGCTTTTATCCGCGCCTTGATCGGCAAGCTCCGTAAGGAATACAATATCGACGCTAAGGCCGTGTATGTGACCGGTATCTCCAACGGAGGCATGTTGGCGTATAAGCTGGGTTGCGAGCTTTCCGACTTGGTCGCCGCCATTGCTCCTGTGGCCGGCGCCATGAACGTCGATGTGTGCATGCCGATGGAACCCGTGTCCGTCATCGCTTTCCACGGCACGGAAGACAGGCATGTCCTTTACGAAGGCGGCTGGCCGCTCGTCTATTACGACCGGTATGAGCGCAAGGATAATTCCGTGGCTCATGCCATGGAGTATTGGGTGGGGAGGGATGCCTGTGATACCCGGCCCCAGGAGATGGAAAGGGGCAGGGTGAAGATCAAGAGCTGGCCTTTCTGCGTGCAGGGGGCGGCAGTTTCCCTGTATTCGATCATCGGCGGCGGGCACGCCTGGCCCGGTGGAACGTCGGAACGGATGTGGGGCGACCCTCCGGAGATCGGAGGGATATCCGCGACAGACATCATCTGGGACTTTTTCGACCGCCACCCGAAAAAAGGAACACGGTAGAAAAGCAAACGTCACAGTGCCGGGCGAAAAAACGGTATTACTCATTGCGGTAGTTATTATTGTGGCTTTGGCGCATGTCGTGAAGGCATGCCATGAAGGGTAATGGCATGCCTTGTTTTTGTGGCTTGTCAGGCTCCGGCCAGAAATTCCTTGTCAGCCCGCGGGAGGGGTGGTAAAATTCTTCTTCTGGAAAGTCAAAGGAGGGACCTAAATGAAGAAGATTCTTTATGTTGTATTAGACGGTTTGGGAGATACACCGATCAAGGAGCTTGGGGATAAGACCCCCCTCGAAGCGGCCCTGACCCCGCATATGGACAAGCTTGCCCAGAAAGGCAAGAGCGGCGTTGTCTATACCGTGGCCAAAGGCGTGGCTCCGGAATCGGATATTGCGGTCATCAGCCTTTTGGGTTATGATGCCCACAAATTTTACACGGGCAGGGGGCCCCTGGAGTCTTTTGCCGAAGGCCTGAAGGTGGATGACGGCAATGTCGCCTTGCGCGTCAATTTTGCGACCGTGGAGGACGACGGCCGCACCATCAAGGACCGCAGGGTCGGACGGAATCTCACGACAGAGGAAGCCACGGTCCTGGCCAGGGAGATCAATACCAAGGTCACGCTGACCAATGCCACGTTTGAATTCAAGAACACCATCGGCCACCGTGGTATCCTCGTCATCCGCTCGATGCACTCCCAGCTTTCCGCATGGATCACCAACACAGACCCCGCCTATGACCGCGAGGGCGTTTTCGGCCTCGCCAAGGAAAAATTTGAGCCTTATGTGGCGCAGTCCAGTCCCATGCCGGGATATGAAAAATCGCCGCAGGCGATCGAGGCCGCCGCGCTGTTGAACGAATTCACGAGAGAATCGCACAAGGTCCTTCAGGAAGCAGCCATCAATAAGAAGCGCATCGCCGACGGCAAGGTGCCGGCCAATGTCATCCTTTCGCGCGACGCCGGCGACCACTTGCCGAAATTTCCCCCGATGGCCGATTACTATCATTTGAAATTCGGGTCGTTTGTGGAGATGCCCGTGGAAAAGGGCATCGCGCTCCTGACGGGTTTGAGCATCGTAGATGTCCCTTCCCGCACCGGACACGTCGATGTGGACTATTCCGTCTGGGCAAAGATCGCTCTCCAGAAGATCGCGGATTTCGACGGCCTGTATATCCATATCAAGGGTCCGGACGAACCCGGCCACGACGGTGATTTTAAGGCCAAAAAGGCCTCTATTGAAGCGATCGACAAGCATTTCTTCGGCAACCTTCTGCCTCACCTGAACATGAAGGAAACCATTGTCGTCGTCACCGCAGACCACTCGACCCCCTGCAAGCTCAAAGCGCACTCTCCTGACCCCGTCCCGCTCATCGTGACGGGCGGCGGCATCAAATCCGACGGGACGGTGAGCTTCTCGGAAAAAGCGGCTGCCCATGGGTCGCTCGGCGAGCTCCTCGGCAAGGACCTGATGGGATTGTTCATCAAACTGGCGAAGGAATAAGATCCTCATATTCTGTTGGGCAAGTCCGTTGACGAGTGAACGAGTTGACGGGTAGACGAGCGAAAACCAGAATTTTCCAGGTTATTGTGATCTTACTCGTTGACTCGCGTACTCGTTGACTCGTTTACTTTTTTAGGCATGGGTGTTTGCATGAAAGAATATGATTGCATTGTTGTCGGTGCAGGACACGCGGGGGCCGAGGCGGCGTATGCCGCGGCCCGTATGGGATGCCGCGTCCTGCTTGTGACGATGAACTTGGACAGTATCGGCGCCATGTCGTGCAACCCGGCGATCGGCGGCATCGGCAAGTCGCAATTGGTCAGGGAGGTCGATGCCCTGGGCGGCCTGATGGGGAGGGCCGCCGATGCCTGCGGCATGCAGTTTCGTATGCTCAACGCCTCCAAGGGGCCGGCGGTGCGTTCGCTGCGGGCCCAGGAGGACATGTTCCGTTACAAGACTTATGTCAAGGCGGAGCTCGAGAGGCAGGAGGGCCTTGATGTGCGGCAAGCCGAGGTCACAGGCTTCGTGACGGACGGCCCTGTTGTCGTCGGGGTTAAGACATCTTCGGGGGAATCTTTTGGGGCCAAGACCGTCGTCGTGACGCCGGGAACATTTTTGAACGGCTTGATCCATATCGGGTTGACCCATTTTCCCGGCGGCCGGCTGGGTGAAGCGCCGTCGAACGGCCTGTCGGGCGATCTGGTGCGTCTCGGCTTTCAGATGGGCCGTTTCAAGACCGGCACCTGCCCGCGCCTGGATGGGCGCAGTATTGATCGCGATGCGCTCGCGCGCCAGGACGGCGACGAGCCTCCGTCGCCTTTCTCTTTCAGGACGCCGTCGCTCGAGGTGGCCCAGAGGCCGTGCTATGTGACCTTTACGAATCCCCGGACACACGAGATCATCCGCCGCGGCCTGGACCGCTCGCCGCTCTATACGGGAAAGATCACATCCACAGGCGTGCGTTATTGCCCGTCCATCGAAGATAAGGTCGTGCGGTTCGCCGACCGCGACAGGCACCAGATATTTTTGGAACCCGAGGGGTTTGACACCGTCGAGGTCTATCCGAACGGCATCTCGACCAGCCTGCCTCTGGACGTCCAGATGGAGATGATCCATTCGATCAAGGGGCTCGAGCAGGCGCGCCTCATGAGGCCCGGCTACGGCATTGAATATGATTATGTTGACCCCACGCAATTGTTCCTGACGCTTGAGACAAAACCTTGCCGCAATCTCTTTCTGGCCGGGCAGATCAACGGCACGACAGGATATGAAGAGGCCGCGGCCCAGGGGCTCGTCGCCGGCATCAACGCCGCCTTGCGGGCCAAAGGGCAAGGACCTTTCGTCCTTTCGAGAGACGAGGCCTATATCGGCGTCCTTATCGACGATTTGACGACCAAGGGCACTCAGGAACCCTACCGGATGTTCACGTCGCGTGTGGAATATCGTCTCATCCTGCGCCAGGACAATGCCGATTTGCGCCTGTCGGCGCGCGGCCGCCGGATCGGCCTGTTGGATGAAGCGGCCTATCGGGCTGTCGAGGACAAGAAACAGGGGATCCGGGACGCCATCGCCTATCTGCGCGCCACAAAGCTCAAGCCGGCCGAAGCCAATCCTTGTCTTGAAATGCTGGGGACGTCGCCTTTGGACCGCGCGTCGAGCCTGGAAGAATTGTTGCGGCGGCCGCAGGTCACTTTTGCACATGTCAGACAGATGAACCATATTGAGGACAACCTTCCGTTTTTGACGCCGCAGCTGGATGCGCAGGTGGAGACGGAGATCAAATACGAAGGTTTCATCCGGCGCCAGGCCGACGAGGTGGAGCGTTTCAAAAAAACCGAGAACATACGCATCCCGCAGGACATGGATTACGCCTCGGTGAGGGGGCTCTCGGCGGAAATCGTCGAGAAGCTGAAGAAATTCCGGCCGGCCTCCCTCGGGCAGGCCTCCCGCATTTCCGGCGTGACGCCGGCGGCCGTTGCGCTGCTTTTGGTCGTGATCGCCAAAATACAAAAAGAAAAGGACGCCCATGCAGAAGATCCGTTTTAAAAAGTTACGGCTGTGGATGGTCTATCCCGTGTTCATCGTGTATCCGTTTCTGGCGCGCATCACCGACGCGTCCCTCTGGGTGGGTATCGCCGTCGAACTCCTGGGGTTGGGCATGCGGTTCTGGGCGAGCGGTTACATCTCCAAATCAAGGGTCCTGACGACGGGCGGTCCTTATGCCTATGTGCGCAACCCGCTTTATCTGGGTAACTTTATCGTAGGGTTGGGCGTTGTGATCGTTGCCAATAATATGTGGCTGCTTTTATATTACTTTTTGAGTTTTTTGATCCTTTATGCGGGGACCATCCGGGAAGAACAGCATGTGTTGGAAGAGAAGTTTGGCGCACCCTACCGTGAGTATTTAAGGAGCGTGCCGATGCTGTTTCCTTCTCTGCGCAGGTTCAGCAAGGCCGACACGCAGCCTTTCAGCATGAGGCAGTCTTTTAAGAACGGCGAGTTCATCCGCGTCTGCGGATTTTTGCTCTTGGCGGTTTTTCTCTTTTTGTGGTATTCTTTATTTATTAAAAAAGAAGGGGTTACGACTGCAACCCTTTGGGGGATAATTCTTTTTGTGGTTTTTTCCGGTCTCTTGTGTTTTAATATTATCATTAGGCGCAACAGCGAAAGGCGGGTACACACAACATGATAAGAGCTTTGGGGATCCGGCGCATCAAAGGTTTTACGCTCGTCGAGATCATGGTTGTCATCGCGGTGATCATTGTCATTGCTTCCATCGGCGTTCCCGGCATCATGCGTCAACGCGTGAACGCCAACGAGGCGGCGGCGGTCGCCGCGCTCAAGACGTTGTCTGCGGCCTCGGTGACATATCGTGCCACACACAGTTCTTACCCGGCGAGCCTTGTGGACCTTTACGACCCCGAGGGGGCCCAGTATATCGACAGTACGCTTGCGTCGGGCACAAGACAGGGATATAATTTTACGCTTTCGGGCGACGAGGACGGTTTTAATGCCACAGCGATACCTGCCAAGCCGAATATCACGGGCACCAGGTATTTTATGATCGATTTTTACGGCGTGATTCGGTCTTCGGCCTCCGGCCCCGCCGACGAAAACAGCCCGGCCATATAAAGATATTAACGTGTTTTCTGACATTTGGAATTACCGCACCTTAAAAAAGTTCTGTCGCCTGCAGGGGGCGGATCTTTTTGGAGTGGCGGATGTCTCAAACATCAAAGACGAGTTTGAGCTCGTTGAGGATGTCAAGAAGGGACTAAACAGGGCCGTTTGTCTCGGGGCCGCGTTATCGGGCTCCATCCTCTCAGAAATCGAAGCGCAGCCAACCAAGCTGTATTTCCACCACTACCGGACAGCCAACATGTTTTTGGACCAGATGGCTTTTTCGGTATGCCGGTGGCTCCAGAACAAAGGGGCGGCGGCGCTTCCCATCCCGGCATCGCAGATTCTCGACTGGCAAAAACAGAGCGCGCATCTTTCGCACAAGAAGATCGGCCGGCTGGCGGGCTTAGGATGGATCGGACGGAATAATCTTCTTGTTTCACAACGATACGGCGCGCAGGTCAGGATAGTGACGATCCTGACGGATTTTCGGCTGAAGGCGGACCGCCCGCTGCAACGCCGATGCGGGTCCTGCCGGGCCTGCATCGCGGTCTGCCCGGTCGGAGCCATCCGGGAGCAAAGCGAAGATTTCGGCCACCTGAAATGTTTTGAGAAACTCAAGGGTTTCCAGCGCGAGAACGTCGTCGGCCAGTATGTCTGCGGCATCTGTGTAAAAGTCTGTGGAGGAAAGTATGGCAAAAAAAACGTTGCACTTAACGGCCTTGTCAAAAATCAGCAAGGCCATCACATCTGACCTTTATCTTGAAGACATCCTGAAATTGATCGTTTCTGTTACGGCCCAGAGCATGGGATCCAAGCTCTGCTCGCTCATGTTGTTGAACGACAAAGGTGAGCTTGTGATCCGCGCCACCCAGACGGTCTCGGAAGGCTATACCAAGAAACCGCCCGTGAAGTTGGGCGAAGGCATCAGCGGCCGCGTGGCCAAGGAGAACAAGGCGGTTGCCATCTATGATGTCCAGGCCGAGCCCCAGTACAAATACAAGGAGATCGCCAGGCAGGAGAATATCTGCTCCTATCTCTGCGTCCCCATGAACGTCAAGGGCAAGGTCATCGGTGTCCTGAACCTTTATACGTCCGAGCCCCATAAGTTCACCAAGAGCGAGATCGAACTCCTTTCGTCGATTGCCGCCCAGGCGGCGCTGGTCATCGAGAATACCGAGCTGATAGTCAAGACCAAGGTCATCCAGGAAGAACTCGAGTCCCGCAAGGTCATTGAGAAAGCCAAGGGGATCCTGATGAAGGAGCGGTCGATGGGGGAGGCTGATGCTTACCGCCTGCTTCAAAAGTACAGTATGGATAACCGCAAGTCCATGCGCCAGGTCTCCGAGGCGATCGTCTTGAGCCACGACATGAAGAACAAGATATAGTATTTGCGGCCTGTTGGGGATCTTCCCATGCAGAAAAAAACGCAGAAAATCCGGATAGCGCTGGCGCAGGTCAATCCTGTTGTCGGCGATCTCGCGGGCAACGCCGCCAAAGTTACCGCCTGGACCAAAAAGGCCCTCGGGGCCGGGGCGGACCTTGTGTCGTTCCCGGAGCTCTGCATTACCGGTTATCCGCCTGAAGACCTTCTTTTCAAATCCAGGTTTATCGACGACAATTTGGCGGCCCTCAAAGCCGTCGCCCGCTCCACGGGCGACATCACGGCGATCGTCGGATTTGTCGACCGCAGGAAGGACAAGATTTACAACGCGGCAGCCGTTCTTTCCCGCGGGCGGATCGTAGATATCTACCGCAAGGCCTTTTTGCCCAACTATGGGGTTTTTGATGAGATGCGTTATTTTTCCGCCGGGGACGTTTTTCCCGTCTTTGGGCTGGGCAAGACGTCTTTCGGGGTCAATGTCTGCGAGGACATCTGGCACATGGACGGTCCGGCGGGGGTCCAGGCCTATCGCGGGGCGCGGCTGATCGTCAATATCAATGCCTCGCCGTATCATATGGGCAAAGGCGAGATGCGTCGCCAGATCCTTAAGAAGCAGGCCAGGCGTAACGGCGTTTTTATTTCCTATACCAATCTGGTCGGCGGCCAGGATGAGCTTGTTTTTGACGGTCAGAGCCTGATTGTCGATGACAAGGGGCGTCTGATCGCGCAAGGCCGGGCCTTCGAAGAAGAGCTTCTCGTCTGCGACGTGGATGTGCCTGTCGCATCCAAGCGGCCTTCTGTGACGATCTCGGGGGCTGGGGATGACAAGCGGCCGCTGGGGCCGTATGCGGCACGGCAACCCATGACCCTTGAAGAAGAGGTCTATGGAGCCCTTGTCTTGGGCCTGAAAGATTATGTCGTCAAAAACGGTTTTAAGAAGGTCGTTCTGGGGCTGAGCGGCGGCGTCGATTCGTCGCTCGTGGCGGCGATCGCCGGCGACGCCATCGGCAGCGAGAATGTCCTGGGTGTTTTGATGCCGTCGGTCTACACATCGCAGGAGTCCGGCGAGGACGCGCGGCTCCTGGCGCAGAACCTGGGCATCAAGACCGCCGAGATTCCCATCCAAAAAATCCTCGAGGCCTATCTTGGGGAACTCGGCGGCGTTTTTGCGGGCCGGGCACCGGATATTACCGAAGAGAACCTTCAGGCGCGCATCCGCGGCAACATCATCATGGCCATATCCAATAAATTCGGCTATCTTGCCGTCAACACGGGGAATAAATCAGAGGTTTCCTGCGGCTACTGCACGCTCTACGGAGACATGGCCGGCGGGTTCGGCGCCATCAAAGATGTGCCCAAGACACTTGTGTATCGGCTGGCGGAATACAAGAACAGGGCGGCCGGCCGAAGGGTGATCCCCGAACGCGTTTTGACAAAAGCGCCGACGGCCGAACTCAGGCCCAACCAGAAAGATGCGGATACCCTGCCTCCTTATGACGTTCTGGACCCGGTCTTGAGGCTTTACGTCGAGGAAGATCAAGGGATCCAGGAAATCGTCGCGGCGGGAATCGATGAGAAGCTGGCGGCGGGCGTCGTGCGGATGGTGGATTTCAACGAGTATAAGCGCAGGCAGTCGGCGCCCGGCATCAAGATCAGCCCCAAGGCGTTCGGCAGAGACCGGCGGATGCCGATCACGAATAAATACAGATAATTTTTTGCTTGTAGAGGTCGTAGAAGCCCTCTTGTTGTTTAAAGCGCAGCTGCTTTAAGTGATGAGAGGGTTTTTTAATGAGGCCATGACTTATGAAACGATGAAACAGCCATGAAGAAAATTCTGATCATCAAACATGTCGATAAGGAGGGGCCGGGGACGCTGGGGGAGTATTTCCATGAAAACAGCCCCGGATACCTTATTGCGGACGTCTGGCAGGATAACGCTGTTAGTTTGAACCATTTGAATATTGTCTCGTTGGCAGGCGTCGTTATCCTCGGCGGGCCCATGAACGTTTACGAGGAAGAGAAGTATCCGTTTCTGTCTTTGGAAAAGTATCTGATCCGGGAACTTGTGATGCAGAAGATCCCCGTTTTCGGCATATGTCTGGGAGCGCAGATGATCGCAGCCAGCCTGGGGGCCCGCGTCAAGAGGTCTCCGGTCAAAGAAATCGGCTGGTTTGATATCGAACTCACGCAGGAGGCCAAAGACGATCCATTAATGAAGGAGTTCGATGTCCAAACAAAAGTCTTTCAGTGGCACGAGGATACATTTGAATTGCCTGCGGGCGCCATCCTTCTGGCCCGGGGGAACGGCATCTACCAGGCATTCTCATTTCGGAACCTGGCATGGGGATTCCAGTTCCATGTAGAGGTGGATCAGCCAATGATCTCTTCATGGCTCCGGGATTATCTGCCGGGAGGCCGGGCCGTTGCCGGCGCAGAAGAGATGCTGGCGACGCATGAGCGCCAGAAGGCCGCATTTAATGCCCAGGCAAAGAATATTTTCCGTGGTTTCCTTCGTCGGACGCAAGAAAGGATTCACAGGCCGTCCGTCCACCCGTAGACGCCTTAAAGCTAAGGCATGATGCCCCTATCCTTTGGCCTCCAAAAATCGCTTGTAAGGCTTAAAGGCAGGTGTTAAAATTTGTGAGCCCCGTCAGAGAACAAGTCTCCTGACGGGCGCGGCCGCATGAAGAGCGAAGGGATGCTGTTTGAGCCCGAAAAGGAATTTTTGCATTTTGAGCCGGTCCATGAACCGAAGGACCCATGCTAGAAGGCCGTGAGTGAATAGTCCTCGGTTCAGGATTCCGCCCCCTGGGGGCGGAGGTTAAGTTGTCACAGCCTAAAAGCCCGCGGGGGCTCCATTTTTCAATCAAGGGGGATCGCATGGATGTAATCCTTGAATTGCTGCAGAAAGACGCCAGGATCACGCCTCAGGAAATATCAAAACTGGCCAAGATCAAGGTTGACGAGGTCAGAAGGCGCATCAAGAAATACGAGAAGGAAGGCATCCTCCTGGGATATCGCGCCGTCGTCAACAAAGAGCTGGTCAAGGACAAGGAGAGCGAGGTCCGTGCGCTGATCGAGGTCAAGGTAGCGCCCCAGAAAGACCTGGGATTCGATAAGGTCGCCGAGCGTATCTACAGCTTCCCGGAGGTCAAAAGCTGTTATTTGCTGTCGGGCAGCTACGATCTTCTTTTGGTCGTGGAAGGCAGGGATTTGAAGACGGTGTCCCGGTTCGTCTCCGAAAAACTTTCGCCCATGGAGAACGTCCGCGGCACAGTGACGCACTTCCTGCTTAAGAAATATAAAGAGGACGGAATCATCCTGAAATGCGCAGAAGAAGACAGGCGCTTGGCCATCTCGTATTAAGCACCAAGATCTAAGGTGCCTGCCTTGCCTCTGGCCTCGGCCTACGGCCAGGGCCGAGGGCAGGCCGAGGCCAAGACAGAGGGTTATGGACAATTTGATGGATTTTAAACTTATTAACATCGCATGAAAAAAACAACGATTTCTCACAAAGTTCAGATCATGCCTCCGTCGGGGATCCGGGTCTTTTTTGACCTGGTCCTGGGGATGAAGGATGTCATTTCCCTCGGGGTGGGCGAGCCGGATTTTGTCACACCCTGGCATATCCGCGAGAGCGCCATTTATTCCATTGAAGAAGGATACACCTCTTATACATCTAACAAAGGGCTGGTCAAGCTAAGGACATATGTTTCCCAGGACTTGAAGAAGCGGTTCGGCCTTCATTACGGCGTGGAAGACGAGATTTTGATCACGGTCGGCGTCAGCGAGGCCGTTGACCTGGCCTTGCGCGCGCTGGTCAACCCGGGCGATAAGGTCATTGTTTGTTCGCCGAGTTATGTCTCTTATGCTCCGGTCGCAGAGCTGGCGGGGGCAGAGGTTACAAAGATCATCCTGAGGTCCGGCAATGGTTTTAAGCTGACGCCTGACGACCTGAAGAAGGCGATCGGGCCGGGCACAAAAGCGATCATTTTCAATTACCCGTGTAATCCGACGGGTGTCTCTTATACGAAGACAGAGTTGTCTGCCATCAATCGCGTTTTAGAAAGGCACGGGATCCTGGTTATCTCCGATGAGGTCTATGATGAGCTGACCTATGATTTTGCCCATACGCCTTTTGCCACATTGCCGGGCGCAAAGGAGCGCACGCTGTACCTGAACGGTTTTTCCAAGGCCTACGCCATGACCGGCTGGCGCGTAGGCTACGCCTGCGGCCCCAAAGACATCATCGCCGCCATGACCAAGATCCACCAGTACACGATCATGTGCGTGCCGATCATGTCTCAGATGGCCGCATGCGAAGCGGTTGCAGGTACACGCAAGCCTGTTGAAGACATGAAGCAGGAATACCAGAGACGGCGCGAGTTCGTCGTGGGCCGCCTCAACGAGATGGGGCTTTCCTGTCATAAGCCCCAGGGGACTTTTTATGTATTCCCCTCAGTCAAAAAGTCAAAAATGAACGGCATGGATTTCGCATCAAGGCTCCTGAAAGAGAAAAAGGTCGCTGTTGTCCCGGGTACGGCCTTCGGTTCTGAATACGACGGCCATATCCGCATTTCTTTCGCAACGGGCTTTGATAAGTTAAGAGAAGCCATGGACCGCATGGAAGAGTATATGAAGGGATTGTAGGGAGCGAAGAAAGACTCCTTCTAGCGAAGGGTCTAACCCGGAAGGGGTAAGCCTCCGCATGTCACATAGCGGAGGGTCTAATTCCGCCAGAGGGAAAATTACTCCTCGCTTAAGCACTTGGAAATTTTTTCCACGACGGGTCGGCAAAAATTTCCTGCGTAAGCTCGGAGTTCATTTTGTAAGGAAAAATTGCCTCGGTATAGGCAAAATGAAGGAGAATCAAATATGAATATCAGACAAGAGATACTTAAGTCGATCGAGACGAAGTCTTTTCCCGAGGTCAAAAAGTTCAAGAAGGTCTCGAGTTACTTCGGCGAAAACACCTTCAGCGTCCCGACGATGAAGAAGCATATTTCCAAAAAGACCTTCGAGGCTTTTGAGATGTGGATGGAAGAAGGCAAGCAGATATCGCTCGCTCAGGCCAACGAGATCGCCGATGCCATGAAGAGATGGGCGGTTGAGCGCGGGGCTACCTATTATACGCATTGGTTTCAGCCCATGACGGGCATGACGGCGGAGAAACACGACAGTTTTATCTCTTTTGCCGGCCCGGGCAAGGTGATCGAGACGTTTTCCGGAAACAAGCTTATCAAAGGCGAGCCTGATGCCTCCAGCTTTCCTTCGGGCGGCATCCGCACGACTTTCGAGGCGCGCGGTTATACCGCCTGGGATCCGACGAGCCCGGCATTCATCATCGAAAGCAAGCTGGGCAAGACCTTGTGTATCCCGACGATCTTCGTTGCTTACCACGGATACGCGCTGGACAAGAAACTGCCTCACCTGCGTTCCATCGAAGCCCTGAGCGCATCCGCCGCCCGTTTCCTCAGGCTTTTCGGCAGCAAGAATATCAGGAAGGTCTTCTCCACGTGCGGGCCGGAGCAGGAATATTTCCTGATCGATAAGAATTTCTACAGGCTGCGCCAGGACCTGTTGTTGACCGGCCGGACCCTTGTGGGCGCCCCCTCGCCCAAAGATCAGCAGATGGAAGACCAGTACTTCGGCTCGATCAAGGAGAGGGTCGTCAATTTTATGTACGAGGTCGGCGAGGAAGCCTACAGGCTGGGCATCCCGGTCATGACGCGTCATAACGAGGTCGCGCCTCACCAGTATGAGTTTGCGCCGATCTTTGAGGAGTCGAACCTGGCAGCGGACCACAATCAGCTCTTGATGGAGATCATGAAAAAAGTGGCATTGCGCCATGACATGGTCTGTCTGCTTCATGAGAAACCTTTTGCCGGCATCAACGGCTCGGGGAAGCATCTCAATTGGTCCATGTCCGACGACAAGGGCAATAACCTGTTGAATCCCGGCAAGACACCCGAGGACAGCCTGCAGTTCCTGGCGATCCTGGTCGCCGTCCTGCGCGCCGTCGATACGCACGCGGACCTCCTGCGCGCCAGTGTGGCCTCCGCAGGCAACGAGCACCGCCTGGGCGCCAATGAAGCGCCTCCGGCGATCATCTCCGTCTTTCTGGGCGACCAGTTGACGCAGATCCTGGATACCATCGAGAAAGGCAAGAAGACCCAGATCAGCCGCCAGGATATTATGGACCTGGGTGTCGCCCGCCTGCCTCTGGTCAATAAGGATATGACCGACAGGAACCGCACGTCGCCTTTTGCCTTTACCGGCAATAAATTCGAGTTCCGCGCCGTGGGTTCGTCGCAGAATATCTCGACGGCCATTACCGTCATCAACACGATCGTTGCGGATTCCATGGATTATGTGCGCGCCAAGATCGAAGCGGCGCAGAAATCCAAGGATTTCAATACCGCGACGCTGGCCGTCCTGGCAGAGGTCATTCGTGAGACCAAAAAGATCCGCTTCGAAGGGAATAATTATTCCGAGGAGTGGAAGAAAGAGGCGGCCAAGAGAGGGCTGCCGAACGAGCCGTCGACCTCCGAGGCCCTGAAGGCCCTGGTGAAAGAGGAGAATATCGCTCTTTTTGAGCGGTATAAGGTCTTTAGCCGCGAGGAACTGAAGGCGCGTTATAAGATATGGCTGGAGATGTATATCAAACTCTTGGAGATCGAAGCCAAGACATTGAATGAAATGGTCAATTCCTGCATCGCGCCGAATGCTTTTGATTATCAGGGTTTGCTTTCGCAGAACCTGGAGCATATCGTTCACTTGGAGAGCGCCGCCGGGCTGAAATTCCTTGAGGAGTCCGTGGCGGACATGAAGGTCCACCTGTCCGAAGTGACGGAGATGATCTATTACGTGCGCAGGAACGCCAAGGTCATGATGCAGTTCCTGGAGGAAACCAAGGACCTTGAAGAAGACGAGAAGGCCCACAGGTATTTTACGGACTTAAGGGCCATCATGGAGCATATCCGTAAACATGCTGATCTTCTGGAATGCGTTATATCCGATGAGCATTGGGATCTGCCAAAGTACAGGGACATGCTTTTCGTGAAGTAAGGCCCGCCTGCCCGCCATTTCTCGGGCGGGCAGGCGTTAATGTTGAGCGGGAAAATATCCGCAAAGAGGCAAAAGCAATGAACGACATCAAGTTTGATTTTAACAACATGATGAGCTTCAACGTCGGTCAACGCGATGGCGTCACGGAACATGAGCTGAGGCGTTTGCTGCCGCGCGTGGACCAGTGCCACAAGCACTTCCGCGGTCTTTCGGAAAACCCGGCCAGCCGCGTGCGCTTGAGCCTTGAATGGTTGACGTTGCCGTTCCAGGACAAAAAGACGGTCGAGGAGGTCCAGAGGCTTGGAGACGAGATCGGCCGTCAGTATGAGAATGTCCTGTCGCTGGGGATCGGCGGTTCCTATCTGGGCCTGAAGTCGGCGCAGGAAGCGTTGTGCCCCCCGTATTATAACGAGTTTCCTCAGTTGCGCCAGAAGCGCAGCCGCATCTATTTTGAAGGCAATAACCTGGACCCGACGCCTCTGGCTGTCCTTTTGCACCAGCTCGACCCAAAAAAGACGTTCGTGACGGTGATCTCTAAATCGGGCGAGACGACGGAGACCAAGGCGGTTTTCGATGTCGTCGAGGAGTGGCTGAAGGCCGGGGTCGGCGCGCACTATGGCCGGCAGATCATCGCGATCACGGATCCCAAGTCGGGCACGTTGCGCAAGAAGGTCCTGGAGGAACAGGCCAAGGACCCGGCAAGTTTTCGCGATCTGCCTTTGCTGCCGGGCGTGGGAGGGCGGTTTTCCGAATTCAATATGGGGCTCCTGCATCTGGCGATCGTGGGCGTCGATATCGGCGAGGTCTTCAGCGGCGCGCAGGCTATGGCCCGGAGGTGCTCTTCGGAAGATATGTACAAGAACCCGGCTTACATGTATGCGGGCCTTCATTACCTGGCGCATCTCAGGAAGGGCAAATCGATCGCTATCATGATGCCTTTTTCAGAAGGCCTGAAGTCCACCGCCGACTGGTATTGCCAGCTTTTGGCGGAGAGCATCGGGAAGAAATATCCCCGCCGGATCAAAGTGCTCCAAGACGCCAGCGAGGCCTGGGAGGCGGATACGCGCCGGCCGGTGAATGCCGGCCGCACCCCCGTGCCCACGCGGGGAACGACAGACCTTCATTCCATCCAGCAGAACAATGTGGAAGGCCCGAACGACAAGACGGTCACGATGATCCGCATCGGTTCTTTCGCCGACGACATGGCCGTTCCGACGGGAAAGGGTTTCATTTCACAGAAGAAATTCTCGGAGCTCCTGGGCCTGGCCCAGGAGGCGACGGCGTGGGCCTTGACGTCGGCCAACCGGCCGAATTGCACCATCACGCTTTCGCAATTGTCCGCCTGGACATGGGGCGGGCTTCTTTATTTTTTTGAGATGGCGACCGCCTTTGAAGGCGAGCTTTTGAACGTCAATGCCTTCGACCAGCCCGGCGTGGAAAGCTACAAGAATTACATGTATTATAAACTTCGAAAACCCGGCATCTCGGAAAAGATCGCTCAGGAGATAGAAAAGAATCCTGTGAAGAGCGACGTCAGGTTCATTTTATAATTAATCGAGCCGCAGAATGCGGCGAAGATACCCTAATGCCGGTACGGAGGCTCAGCATGGTCAATGATGTCCTGTGCGTTATCCTCGGCGGAGGCAGGGGCACGCGCCTCTATCCTTTGACCAAAGACAGGGCCAAGCCCGCCGTTCCTCTCTTCGGCAAATACCGCCTCATTGATATCCCCATCAGTAACTGCCTTAATTCCGGCCTCAATAAGATCAAGATCCTGACGCAGTTCAATTCTGAATCGTTGAACAAGCATATTTCGCGTGCCTACAAATTCGAGGCTTTTTCCCACGGTTTTATCGAGGTGATCGCCGCCGACCAGACCATGGACCAGACGGACTGGTTTGAGGGGCCTGCGGACGCCGTGCGCAAGACCTTGAAACATTTCAACAATCCCAAGATCAAACATGTCTGTATCCTTTCCGGCGACCAGCTCTATAAGATGGACCTGCGCGCCTTCTATGATTTTCACGTCCAAAAGAAGGCGCAGGTGTCCGTAGCCTGCAATCTGGTCAGCCCGGAGGATATCTCCGCCTACGGGATCATGGGCGCAGACGAGACGTCCAGGGTCAAGGAGTTCGTGGAAAAGCCTTCCCAAGAGGATCTTGTCAGGCATCTGCGGGTGATGCGCGGCGGCCGTCCCAAATATCTCTGTTCGATGGGGATCTATTTTTTTAACAAGGAGACGTTACACGAGATCTTGGCGCGCAGCCATAAGGCCGATTTCGGCAAGGAGATCATCCCCGAGGCGATCGCCGACAAGGCCGTCTATGCCTATGAGTTCGACGGGTATTGGAGGGATATCGGGACGATCACGTCTTTTTATACGGAGAACCTTCTGTTGACCAAGGAGGATGCGCCGCTGGATTTGTTCGATGAGGAGTGGCAGCTCTATACGCGCTCACGGTCCCTGCCGCCGGCCAAATACGCGTCCGCGCAGATCGAAAGCAGCATCGTCGCCGACGGTTCGATCGTAGGCGAGGCGACGGTCAGGAATTCCATCATCGGCCTGCGTTCCAAGATCGGCAAGAATGCCATGATTGAAGATTCCATCATCATGGGCGCAGACTACTATGAGACAGAGGAAGAGATCCGTCACCAGAAGAGGGGAACGGTCGCCATCGGCATCGGCGAAGGCAGCATCGTGCGCCATGCGATCCTGGACAAGAACGCCCGCGTCGGACGCAATGTCAGAATCGCGAATGAAGCCGGTCTCCAGGACCACACAACCCAGAGTTATATGATCCGCGACGGCATCGTCATCGTGTATAAGAACGCGACGATCCCTGACGGGACGGTGATATGAGGAGAGTAAATATTAGTTTCGCATTCCGCCAGAGGCGGAAGGTTAAAGGAAGTTAACGTTACTCCTCGCGTAAACATCTTGTCAATATCTGTCTGCGACCAGTCCTCACAGAGTTCGGACGGGTTCCGCAGAAAGCGGAATACTGGCCCTTCAAATGGGGCCAGGTGCATCCAGATATTTCCAAGATACGCTGCCGCAGAAAGCGGCACACCGGCCCATCCGATTGGACCGGGTGGTGGAGTTAACCCCACAAGGGGGTAGACCTCCGCATGCCGCAGAAAGCGGCATACTGGCTCATCCGATTGAACCAGGTATTCCACATAGCGGAGGGTCTAATTCCGCCAGAGGCGGAAGGTTAAAGGAAATAAACGTTACTCCTCGCGTAAGCATCTTGACAATTTATGTCTGCACCCAGCCTCGTCAGAGTCTCGGCGGGCAGTCATAAATTCTCAAGATACGCTCGGAGTTAACCCAGAAAGGGTAGACCTCCGCATTCCACATAGCGGAGGGTCTAATTCCGCCAGAGGCGGAATTAAGGAGGTTATCTATGGTTGTGATATTGATCGTGTTGTTGGCCCTGGTTGTTCTGTTGCTTGGATGGTTTTTCTTTGCCTATAATTCGCTTGTCCGCCTCAAGATCCGCGTGGACAACGCCTGGTCGCAGATCGATGTCCAGCTCAAGCGCCGGCACGACCTGATCCCGAACCTTGTCGAGTCGGTGAAGGGGTATATGGCGTATGAAAAGGACACCCTGGAGCGCGTCATCAAGGCCAGGACGCAGGCGATCGATGCCTCAGGCATCAAGGACAAGGCCCAGGCGGAGAACTTCCTGAGCCAGACCCTGCGTTCTTTGTTCGCCGTTGTCGAGCGCTATCCGGATTTAAAGGCCAACCAGAACGTTCTTTCCCTGCAGGAAGAATTGACGTCAACGGAAAACAAGATCTCTTTTGCCCGGCAATATTATAACGACGAGGTCGGCCGGTATAACACCCTGATTGAAGTTGTCCCTACGAATATCGTAGCGGGGGCCGCAGGGTTTGCCAAGCGCGACTTCTTCGAGATTGAAGATAAGGCCCAGAGAGAAGCACCGAAGGTCCAGCTCTGATCTGCCACTTTGTCGTCATCGGCGGCCGGTGGGCAGTTCATGGACCCGGCGGCTGATGACGCCTGACCTGATATGCCTTTTTCATTCATCGATATTGAAGAAAAAAAGACACGCCTGCTCGGCTGTCTTTTCTTTTTTGTCATCTTTTTCTATTTCCTCACCGCGTATCTCGTGCTTCTGATCCTACGCAATGCCTTTGGGCCAAGAGATGGCTTTTTCTGGCCGAGCGGAATGTCGGTCCTGGCGGCATTCGGGATCGCCCTGTTTGTGGCGCTCCTGCATTGGGCCACGTCCACGTCGCATCTGATCGAGAAGCTGTCTTTGTCCATCGGGGCCATGGAGCTGGATGCAAAGGATTTTTATCACAAGGGCCTTCAGAATATTATCGACGAGGTGGGCGTGGCTGTGGGCGGACGGCGCATCACGGGTATGGTCATTCCGTCGGTGAGCCTGAACGCTTTTGCCCTTGAGGATTTCCAGGGACGCGCGGTGATCGGCGTGACGGAAGGGCTCCTGACGCGGCTTAACAGGTCGCAGCTGGAAGCCGTCGTCGGCCACGAGGCGGGCCACATCGTCAGCGGCGACTGCGTGACGACGACGGTGACGTGCGCCCTGGCCGAATTATACGATGAGCTGTTCTCGCGTCTGAAGGCCGGCATGCAGAGGTCGCGTGGCCGCGGCAGCGTCTTGATCCTTGCGTTATTCCTTATCATTTTTTTTATGCGTTTTTTGAGCACGTTGTTGCGCTACTTTATCTCCCGCCAGAAAGAGTACCGGGCCGACGCCGTGAGCGTTCGCCTAACGCGCAACCCCTTGAGCCTGGCGGAAGCCCTTTCCTTGATATCGACGAACTGGCGGGGAGGGGGCGCTTCAGGCGAACGGCTGGAATCCATTTTTATCGTCAACCCCAACTTCAGCCGTCTCGATGAAAAACAGGGGGTTTTCTCGGACGTTTTCTCTACACACCCACCTATTGCCGAACGCATCCGGATATTGACGGACATGGCCCATGTGGATACCAAGACGCTGGAGGAACACTTAAAAAATGATACATGGGTCTCTCCGGTAGCCCGGGCGGAATTTACGCAAGCAGACGGCGGGCCGTCCGCCTGGAGGGTTTTTGCGGACCAGGAGTGGAAGGGGCCGTTCGGCTTAGAGGAGCTTCAGGCATCCGGTTTATTGACGCCTGAAACGTGGGTGAAGCCGGAAGGCTCCGAGAAGGTCGCGCACGCCTATGAGGATGAGACGCTTTTGTCTGTGCTTTCTCCGCAGGCGGCGGAGAAAAAAACAAAAGAGGAATTTGCGTGCCCTCACTGCCGGACGGCGCTGGGCGAGTTGTATTACGAAGGGGTCCCCCTGCAAAAATGTTCCCATTGCGAGGGTGTATTTGCGCCCAGCCACAAGATATCCCGCATCCTTATCCGCAGGGATAAGACGTTTGACCCCGAAATTGTCCGGATGGCGGAGGCGACCATCCGGGAAAGGGACAGGCGCGTCGACGGTTTCTACAAACAGAAGCCTGTCAATGCCTGGGTCCTGGATTGTCCGCAATGCGGCCGCAAGATGCGGCGGCAATTTTTTGTCTATTCCTATCCCGTCGAAATCGACCGATGCGTTTATTGTGAAGGTATCTGGTTTGACAGGCAGGAACTTGAAATCCTGCAATACATCTACGAAAATAAGGAGCATTTTTTCGACGACTCCTCGTTTTAATCGAGCCGCAGAAATCTCCGGCTTTATATTGACTCTGCGCGGCCTAAAGCTCCGCCCCTTTAGGGCGGAGAGTGTTGTGGTCGCTTAGAGTAACCCGAAACAAGCCCCGGCCTGGCCCTGGCCGAGGCCGGGGAATATGGGTTGACACGGCCGGTTGCTTGTGGTATATTTTTAAGTAGCCTCAAGAAGGCAAGACCCTCGTCGTTGAGGGCAAAAAAAGCACGCTGATCTGCAGGCCCGCAAAGGGATAAAAGAGAGTCCTGCAGGAGCGTTGTCTCAAAAAAGAGAACCTAGGGATAAAGACGTCCAGTAGTGTAATGGACGTCTTTTTGTTTTATATAAGCCCAACAGGCCGGTAAGTGCGATTTAGATAATAACCTAACCTGCTGTGGCACAAGGACAAATGAGAAAACCTGGTTATCCGGACAAACAGGGCCTCTATGACCCGGCTTTCGAGCACGATAGCTGCGGGGTAGGTTTTGTCGTCCACATCAAGGGCGAGAGATCCCACGATATCGTCGCGCAAGGCCTGACGGTCCTAGACCACCTCAGCCATCGGGGCGCTCAAGGGGCTGACCCGAAAACCGGGGACGGCGCCGGCATCCTCATCCAGACGCCTCATGCCTTTTTTGAGGCGGTGCTGGGACAGGAGCAGGTGGCCTTGCCGGCAAGCGATTCTTATGCCGTGGCCATGTTTTTTATTCCACGCAGGGAAGAATCTCGTCTTTTCTGCATATCTGTCTTTGAGAGGGTCGCCAGAGAGTGCGGCCTGCCGGTCCTGGCGTGGCGGGATGTCCCCGTGAACGACGCGCATATCGGCGATGCGGCCAGGGATGTTGAGCCGTTGGTGAAGCAGGCGTTTGTCGGGCGCCCGGTGGGGATCTCCGATCATTTTGCTTTCGAGAGGAAGCTTTACGTCGCACGCCGCCTGATGGAAAAGGCGGTCGCGGATTCGGACCTGCCCGACAAGAAATCGTTCTATTTCCTGAGTTTTTCGTCCCGCACCGTCGTTTATAAGGGATTGCTCATGCCCGGGCAATTGAGGGATTTTTATCCCGATCTGAATGACAGCAGGCTCATCTCAGGGCTTGCGCTCGTCCACTCCCGTTATTCGACGAATACATTCCCGACGTGGGACTTGAGCCAGCCGTTCAGGTATCTGGCCCATAACGGCGAGATCAACACCCTGCGCGGCAACATCAACTGGATGACGGCCCGGCGGGCGTCGCTGGCATCGGAGTTGTTCGGCCAGGACATGAAAAAGGTCTTTCCCGTCATCGTTCCCGGCGGTTCGGATTCCGCGACACTGGGTAACGTCGTTGAATTTTTGCTCCTGAGCGGCCGCAGCCTTGAACATGTCATGATGATGCTGATTCCCGAGGCATGGGAAAACAACAAGCTCCTGGAAGACGACAAGAGAAAATTCTATGAGTATCACGCGGCGCTGATGGAACCGTGGGATGGCCCGGCGGCCGTCGCCTTTACCGACGGGACAGCTATCGGCGCCATCCTGGACAGGAACGGTCTGCGTCCGGCGCGTTATTGGGTGACGGCCGGCGACCTGGTCATTATGGCGTCGGAAGTCGGCGTCCTGGACATTCCCCAGAATGAGATCGTTTCCAAGGGCCGCCTGCAGCCCGGCAAGATGTTTTTGGTCGATACCGCCCTTGGCCGTATCCTGGATGACGACGAGATCAAGCGGAAAGTCTGTTCGGCCCGGCCTTACGGTGCATGGGTCGAAAAGAACCTCGTGCATCTTTCGGATTTGCCCGATGCGCCGGCCCACAGGGCGATGTCTGCCGACGAGCTTCTTCGCCAGGAGCTGGCGTTCGGCTATACCAAAGAAGACGTGAAGGTCCTCCTGGTGCCCATGGCGGAGACCGGCCAGGAACCGACGGGGTCCATGGGTTCGGATATGCCGCTGGCGGTCCTCTCCAACCGGCCGCAGCCCCTTTATACCTATTTCAAACAGCTCTTTGCCCAGGTGACCAATCCTCCCATTGACTCTATCAGGGAAAAGGTCGTCATGAGCCTGGAGGGCTTTCTCGGCCGTCAGCGCAATCTGCTGACCGAGACCCCGCAACATTGCGGCCTTATCAAGTACCGGCAGCCCGTGTTGCGCAACGAAGAGCTTGAGAAGCTACGTCATATCAAAAAAGACGGATTCCGCGCCGAAACATTGCCCATGCTTTTCGATGTCTCCTCGGGTTCCCTCTCGATGGCGCTGGAGCGCCTCTGCCGGGAGGCCTCCGCGTGCATCGAAGACGGTGTGAACCTGATTATCCTGAGCGACAGGGGGACGAATGAGCGCATGACGGCTATCCCGTCGCTTCTGGCCGTCGCGGCGGTCCATCATCACCTGGTGCGCCAGACGACGCGTATGCAGGCAAGCCTGATTGTCGAGACAGGGGACGCACGGGAGATCATGCATATGGCGCTCCTTTTGGGTTACGGCGCCAACGCCGTCAATCCGTATCTGGCGTATGAGGTCCTCTTGGACTGCAAGCGCCAGGGAGAGGCGGCGCTGGTCGGCTTAGGAGACGAAGAGGTCCTCACGCATTACATCAAGGCGATCGACAAGGGGCTCTTGAAGATCTTTTCCAAGATGGGCATTTCGACTTTGCAGAGTTATTGCGGCGCACAGATCTTCGAGGCCCTGGGTCTGTCGCGCCCGGTCATCGATGAATTTTTTACCGGTACGGTGTCGCGCATCGGCGGCGTCGACTTGGAGACCCTGCAAAAAGAAACGCTTCTTGTGCATCAAAGGGCGTATCCCATGCGCGAGGTCCAACCGCTCGCCCTGCCTGCCGGTGGATGGTACCAATACCGCAAAGACGGGGAATACCATCTCTGGAATCCTGATACGATCTCTGCGCTCCAGCAGGCTGTGCGCCAGAAGGATTATAAACGATTCAGGGAATTTACGGGGATGATCAACGACCAGGCGGGCCACCTGACGACCTTGCGGAGCCTGTTGATGTTCAAGCAGGGCCGGACGCCTGTTCCTCTGGACGAGGTTGAGCCGGTCAGCGCCATCGTCAAGCGTTTTGCGACGGGCGCCATGTCTTTCGGTTCCATTTCCAAAGAGGCGCACGAGTCCATGGCGATCGCCATGAACAGGCTGGGTGCGATGTCCAATTCCGGAGAAGGCGGAGAGGACCCGGAGCGTTATGTCCCTCTGTCGAACGGAGACTCCAGGCGCAGCAGGGTCAAACAGGTTGCTTCCGGCCGTTTCGGCGTCACGAACCATTATCTCCTGAATGCCGATGAGCTCCAGATCAAGATGGCGCAGGGAGCCAAACCCGGAGAAGGGGGCCAGCTGCCCGGCCACAAGGTGGATGTGATCGTCGCCAAGATCCGTCATTCGACGCCCGGCGTGACACTCATTTCGCCGCCGCCGCACCATGATATCTATTCGATCGAGGATCTGGCGCAGCTTATTTTCGATTTGAAAAGCGCCAATCCGCGCGCGCGCATCAGCGTCAAGCTTGTCTCCGAGGTCGGCGTCGGTACGATCGCCGCCGGCGTGGCCAAAGGGCACGCAGAGATGATTTTGATCTCCGGCTATGACGGCGGCACAGGCGCGGCGCCGCTGTCGTCCATCAAACATGCCGGCCTGCCCTGGGAACTGGGCTTGTCGGAAGCACATCAGGTCTTGGTCATGAACAACCTGCGCGGCCGTGTGCGCCTGCAGACCGACGGCCAGATGCGCACGGGGAAAGATGTCGTCGTGGCTGCGATGCTGGGAGCCGAAGAATTCGGTTTTGCGACATGCGCCCTGATCGTTCTGGGCTGTGTCATGCTCAGGCACTGCCATATGAATACCTGTTCCGTCGGCGTGGCCACACAGGACCCGGCTCTGCGCTGCCGTTTTCGCGGGACGCCGGAGCATCTCGTCACGTATTTTACATTTCTGGCCCAGGAGGTACGCGAGATCCTTGCCGAACTCGGCTTCAGGAAGATGGACGAACTGATCGGCCGGGTGGACCTGCTTGAGGCCAACGACGCGATCCGTCACTGGAAATCCCAGGGCGTTGATTTTGCCAATATCCTTTTTAAGCCGCCGGTGGACGATGGCAGGGCTGTGCGCTGCATGCAGCCGCAGGATTACGGTTTGGACAAGGTGATGGATTTGAAATTGATCGATCTCGCCAGGCCGGCGCTTGAAGAGAAGAAGCATGTCCGTATCGAGACGCAGATCCGTAACACCAACCGCACTGTAGGCGCGATGTTGTCGGGTGAGATCTCCAGGCGCTACGGCGAAAAAGGCCTGCCTGCCGACACAATCCAGATTTTTTTCAAGGGTTCGGCGGGGCAAAGCTTCGGCGCGTTCGGCGCCCCCGGTGTAAGTTTTTACCTCGAAGGCGACGCCAACGATTATCTCGGCAAGGGGCTGTCGGGGGCCAGGATCGTCGTCGTGCCGCCGCGCAACGCTACCTTCAGGCCCCAGGAAAATATCATTGCCGGCAATACGCTCCTTTACGGAGCGACCGGAGGTGAAGTTTTTATCCGCGGCGTCGCGGGCGAACGCTTCTGTGTGCGCAATTCCGGAGCACACGCCGTTGTCGAGGGCGTCGGCGACCACGGCTGCGAATACATGACAGGCGGCCGCGTGGTCGTGATCGGCCGTACGGGCCGGAACTTTGCCGCCGGCATGAGCGGCGGCATCGCTTATGTGTACGACAGGGACGGAGATTTCAGGAGGTACTGCAACCTCGGCATGGTGGACTTAGAGCCGATCGTCCGCCAGGAGGATGTGGCGACCATCCGGGGACTTCTTGAAAAACATGTGCAATTCACGGAGAGTATCGTCGCCATGGAGATCCTCGATAATTGGGCGCAGGAACTCAAGAAATTCGTCAGGGTCATGCCTTTGGAATATAAGCTGGCCATGGAGATACCTGAGGCGGAGCGTCCGAGGGTAGAGGAGACGGAGGTTTCGGACGGATGAAGAAGTTAACGTGTATGCGGGTAAACGGGTTGATGGGTTAAAATCATGGGCGATGCAAAAGGATTTTTGAAGACGAAGCGGGGGACAGCCGGTTATAGGCCTGTACAGGAACGCCTCAGGGATTTCAAGGAAGTCGAGTTGAGGCTGTCTGAAGAAGCGGTCCAGGAACAGGGGGCGCGCTGTATGGATTGCGGCGTGCCGTTTTGCCACTACGCCTGCCCGATGGGCAACGTCATCCCGGATTGGAACGACATGATTTTCCGCGGCCGCTGGAAGGAAGCCCTGGCGGTCTTGCATTCTACGAACAACTTTCCCGAATTTACGGGCCGTGTCTGTCCGGCGTTATGCGAATATGCCTGTACGCTGGGCATTAATGATGATCCTGTGACTGTGCGGCAGAATGAGATCTCTCTGGTCGAATGGGGATTCCGCACGGGCACAATCAAGCCTTTTGTCTCCAAGCATAAGACCGGCAAGCGGGTGGCTGTGGTGGGGTCGGGTCCCGCTGGCATGGCCTGCGCTCAACAGTTGACGCGTGCAGGCCATGAGGTGACGCTTTTTGAGGCTGATGAAAAATGCGGGGGCATTTTGCGTTACGGTATCCCTGATTTTAAACTGGAAAAAACGGTCATCGACCGCAGGCTCAACCAGATGGCAGCCGAAGGATTAAAGATCATGACCGGCGTCTGCGTAGGGAGGGATTTTCCCGTCGAACGGTTGTCGAAAGATTTCGATGCCGTATGTCTGGCCATGGGGTCGCGGCAGGCCAGGGAATTGGCTGTGGAGGGGCGGGATTTATCAGGGATTCATCAAGCCATGGATTACCTGTCACAGATGAACAAGGTCAATGCCGGCGTCAATATCCCGGGGAATGCAAGGATTTCTGCCCAGGATAAGGATGTTATCGTGATCGGAGGCGGCGATACGGGCGCGGATTGCGTGGGAACGGCCAACAGGCAGGGTGCCTTGTCTGTCACACAGATCGAGCTTTTGCCTCAACCGCCGGAATGCCGCACCAAGGATATGCCGTGGCCGACCTATCCGAAGATCCTCAAGACGTCCACGTCGCACGAAGAAGGCTGCCGGAGGCTTTGGAGTGTCGCGACAAAGAAGTTCATCGGGGAGGCCGGCCGGGTCAGGAAACTTTTGTGCGTGAAGGTCGATGAAGCGCTCAGGGAGATCCCGGGTTCTGAATTCGAGCTGAAGGGCGATCTTGTGGTCCTGGCCATGGGCTTTGTGCATCCCGTGCACCAGGGTTTGGTCAAAGAGTTGAATCTCCAGCTTTCTCCAAGAGGCAATATTTCCGTCGACAGAAATTATGCGGCGTCTCTTCCCGGTATCTTCGCCGCCGGCGACGCCAGCCGCGGCGCTTCGCTTGTCGTCTGGGCGATCTATGAGGGACGCGCTGCGGCCCGGGAGATCGACCGTTTCCTCATGGGCGAGACAAACCTTCCTTGATGGCCTGGCTGTTGATCAGGACGAGCTGTAGCAGGGGAGCTTGTTTTCCTGGATAAACGAGGAGATGTCGGGTCTCAGGATACTACCGGTCTCCACGAATTCCAATCCTACCTTGCATTTTTCCGAATAAGGTTCCTGTGCTGACCATTGGACGCGCGCAATCCCGTAGAACCCCTGGGGTCTGTTTCTGAGTTTCGCGTGGAAGTAGATGTGGCTGCCGATATCGACAGGGCCGTCTACGAGGAAACTGACGCCTCCTTCGCCGATATCGCAGGTGACGCTTTGGCTGTAACGGCTGCCGTTAAAGAACCGGTATTCGACAGGGCAGTTGACCTTGAGCCTGCGGAACCTGCGCCGTTCCTGCCAAGTCTCTTCGATATCTGCCACTCTGTTAAATAAATCAGCCACGTTAACCTCCTTTTTTTGCGTTGCATGTATCAGAGGCCCGTGGCTACCCAAAATCTAACACATAAAGAAAGCGTTTTCAAGGGGAGGGGTTTCATGTATAATAGGGATGCGTATGGAGCTTAAGTTATTTGTTTGCAAGATGTAAGGATGATGCAGATGGGCATTGTTACAAAAAAAGGCGATAAGGGGAAAACATCCCTGTATTTCGGCGGCATGGTCCCCAAAGACCACCCTCGCGTTGAGCTTTGCGGGGCCCTCGATGAGCTCTCTTCGTTTCTGGGCGTGGCCAAAAGCCTGCTAAAAGACAAGGAGAGCCGCGCATGGATCGAAAGCGCGCAGAAAGACCTTGTCATGATAGCCGCAGAGGCGGCGACAGCCCCCGGGTTTCTCGGCAGGCTCAAAAAGCGGGCGCAGAAAAAAGATGCCGAGCGGCTTGAACATCAGATCGCAAGCCTGGAGGCGCGCTCCCATAAGAAAATTTTCTGTTTTTCAATTCCCGGCCAATGCCTGGTCTCCAGTTGTCTGGATGTGTCGCGTACGATCGCGCGCCGCGCGGAACGCCGGGCCGTCAGTCTTTTGAAAAAGAAACAGCTTAAGAACAAGGATATCCTGGTTTACCTCAACAGGCTTTCGGATCTCCTGTATCTCTTGGCAAGAAAGAGCGAGGGATGCTAAAACTTAAAAAAGCGCTTTTGATTGCGGATCCTCAGGTCGACTTTTGCCCCGGCGGGGCCCTGGGGATCAAGGACGGGGACAAGATCATCTCCGTCGTCAACGCCTATATCAGGAAATTCGCGGCACAAGAGTTGCCTATATTCATTACCCGCGACTGGCATCCGCAAAAAACAAAACATTTCAAGGTTTACGGCGGCGTCTGGCCCCGGCACTGCGTCCATGATACAAAAGGCGCGGCCTTTCATCCCGGGCTGAAGTTCCCGAAGGAAACGATCATCCTTTCAAAAGGGATGGACCCCGCAAAAGACAGCTATTCCGCGTTCCACGCGTACGACCATAACCATAAGGAACTGCATCATCTCCTGCAGATATTCGGCGTAACAGAACTTTATGTCGGCGGCCTGGCGACGGATTATTGCGTCAAACATTCCGCGCTGGATGCCTTGAAATACGGTTATAAGGTCCATGTCCTTTTGGATGCGACAAAAGGCGTAAACCTGAAGCCGTGGGATTCAGAGGATGCGGTCCGTGAGATGGTGGCTGCCGGCGCCAAAACGATGACCCTCGCCGATATGACACCGGCTCGCAAGAGACCGCCAAGGCCGGCGAATAACAAGCGCCCCGGGTATTAAGCCGTCCGGAACCCTCGCAGGAAAAACGCGCCTCAGCCACACCACCCTATGAAAACGATCAAGGTTAAAACGGTCATTTTTGATATGGACGGCGTTATTACGGATACTATGCCTTATCACTTCCGCGCCTGGCGCAGGATCTATGCGGCCGAAGGGTTCAGGGTGAGCCGGGAAGATATATACCGCAGAGAAGGACAGCCGGGATACAGGACGATTCGGGAGATCCTCGGGGAACGCGGGATCCCTTTTGATGAGGCCAAAGCCCGGCGGATCCTCTCAGAAAAAGAAAAACTCTTCAAGAGGATCGTCCATAAACGTTTTATCCGTGGCGTAAAAAGCTTCCTTCGTCATCTACACCACAAGGGCGTCGCGGCAGCCTTGGTGACGGGGACGGCGCGTCACGAAGTCGAAGAGATCCTCCCAAAGCATTTTTTGAGAAGATTCGCCGTTTCCGTGACAGGGGATGAGGTCAGGCATGGCAAGCCTCACCCCGAGCCCTATCTTCGGGCCCTGAGAAAATTGGGCATCCGGCCTCAAGACGCGATCGTCATCGAGAATGCACCGTTCGGTATTCGTTCCGCAAAAAAAGCCCGCCTGGCGTGCATCGCTCTCGAGACTTCCCTTTCCCGCGCCTATCTCAAAGACGCGGATTTCATCTTTTCGTCCTATCGCGATTTACGCAGGCGCCTCGATTTTGAAGCCGACAGAGAGGATTGACGCCTCTTTGTTTTATTGATAAGATTAAGTTCTGGAAGCGACGGACGGAAACGACGGATAACTGCTTGCCATATGAAAAGATATGAGTTTTTAAAGCACACGGCAGATGTCGCCGTGCGCGTCTTCGGCAGGTCTTTGAAAGACCTTTTTGAATCGGCGGCCTTGGCGATGTTTGCGGTTCTTTTGGAGAAGACCAAGAACAGGCCGGGGGCGGCATTGACGGAAAAAGAGATCTCTGCTTGCGGGGAGACGTCCGAGGACCTGCTGAAGGCCTGGCTGGACGAACTCCTTTTCTGCTATAGCGTCGAGCACCTGGTCCTGGTTCGCATCAAATCCATTGAGGTTGGCACCCAGGAGATGAGGGCTTTTGTTTTGTTCGACGCTTTCAACAGGGAGTATTACGCCGTCAAGGACGAGGTCAAGGCCGTCACCTATCATGAGCTGGAAGTCAAGAAGGTGAGGAACCGCTGGCAGGCCCACATGATCTTTGACGTGTAACGGAGCCCTTGTTTATGTCTCAAGTCTGGGATGGCCCTTTAGAGAAGATCGACGATTATCGCTGGCGCATCCCCAGGAGCTATAAAGCCGGCATGCGCGTCGACGGCATCATTTATGCGGATGAGAAGCTCTTGAAAGATATCCGCCATGACAAAGCTGCCGACCAGGTGGCGAACGTCGCTTTTCTGCCCGGGATCGTCAAGGCGTCGTTCGGGATGCCGGACATCCATTGGGGTTACGGGTTTGCCATCGGCGGCGTTGCGGCCATGGATATCGAAAAGGGGGGCGTGATATCCCCGGGCGGCGTCGGTTATGACATCAATTGCGGCGTGCGCCTGGTGAGGACCGATCTTTTTGAGAAAGACGTCAGGCCGCGGCTCAAGGAATTGGTCACCGGTTTATTCCACGCGGTGCCTTCGGGCGTCGGTTCCGAGGGGGACATCCGCGTGACCGCGCGGGAAGAAAAAGAGATCCTTGTCAAGGGCGCAGGATGGGCGGTCGCCAAAGGCTATGGCACTGAAGACGACCTGGAGGCCACGGAAGAGCGCGGAGCGATGGCGGGCGCGGATCCCGAGAAGGTCTCTGACCGGGCGTATGCGCGCGGCAAACAGCAATCAGGCACCCTGGGGTCGGGTAACCATTTTTTGGAAGTGCAGGCCATCGATCAGATCTACGACAGGGATGCGACGGATGCCCTGGGCTTGGCTGAAGGCCAGGTTATGGTGATGATCCATTCCGGCTCCCGGGGGCTGGGATATCAGGTCTGCGATGATTCTTTGAAAACGATGAACGTCTGCCTGGATAAGTACCATATTCATGTGCCCGACAGGCAGTTGGCATGCGCGCCCGTGGAGTCGCCCGAAGGCAGGGATTATCTGGCGGCGATGCGCGCCGCGGCGAATTACGCCTGGAACAACCGCCAGTGCATGATGCACCTGACACGCCAGGTTTTTGAAAAGATATTTGCCTCTTCATGGCAGAAACTCGGGATGCGCCTGGTCTATGACGTGGCGCACAATATCGCCAAGATCGAGACGCATCGCGTCAAGGGCGAGGAACGCAGGTTATGTGTGCACCGTAAAGGAGCGACCCGTGCTTTCGGGCCCGGACATCCGGCTGTCCCTGAGAAATACAGGCAGATCGGCCAGCCGGTGATCATCCCCGGTGATATGGGCCGCAATTCTTATTTGCTCGTCGGGACTCAACAGGCGATGGACGAGACGTTCGGCTCGACCTGTCATGGCGCCGGGCGGCTCAGGTCCCGCCATGAGGCCAAGAGGCTGGTGGATTTCCACGCGTTGATGAAGGAGCTCGAGGCCAAGGGCATTGTGGTCATGGCGTCCGGGCACGGGACGGTGGTGGAAGAGGCCCCCAGTGCGTATAAAGATGTCAATGATGTCGTCGGTGTCGTGCACAACGCCGGCATCGCCCGGCGCGTCTGCCGGATGCGACCATTAGGAGTTGTTAAAGGTTAGGGGAGCCCTGAGCTTAGCGAAGGGCGGCCTCCGGGGATCGTTAAGGGGTAAGGAGGAAGCATGGCTTTTATGTTGCAGGAAGGCGAGCAGGTTTTGTGGGAAGGAAGGCCCGAGAAAAAGATATATGTGATGTGGCTTTTCACGAGGGTCCTCGTTATGTCTGCGTTGACAAGCGGGATTATCGCCTACCTTGCCGTCGTCGCCTGCGTCATTTATGCCGCCGTGCACCACATGAAAGAGCCGGTTTTCTATCTGGTTGGTTCCACATTGATCTTTGTCGTCCCCGTCGTCCTGGCCTGTGCTTTGTTTTATTACCGCCATCTTCTTGAGACGTTCCATTACACGGTGACGAATCAACGGTGTGTCTTTGAGGGCGGGATCTTTGTGCGCCGTCGCCGCAACGTTCCGTTCCACAAGATCACGGATGTCGAGGTCAACCAGAATATCATCGAACACATGCTCGGGATCTTGAGCCTGAAGGTCTTTACGCCGGGCACGGGGAGCGTAGGCGTCCCTGGCTTCGAGAAGGCTGAGATCGTCTTCTGCGGCCTCCTCGATGCCGACAAACCGGCCTCCATCATTCAAAACACCTTAAAGAAGTTCAAAGCCACAGGAGAATAAATGCTAGATATCCGTTTTATCCGGGATAACGTGGACCTTGTCAGGGCATCGCTGGAAAAGCGCGGCTCGAAATTGAACTTAGATAAGCTCCTGAAACTGGACGAAGATCGCCGGCGCATCCTGACAGAGCTCGATGATCTGCGTCGTCAGAAGAATGAAGCCAATGACGCCATCACCAGGCTTCTCAAGGAAAGAAAAGACCCTAAGCCGACGATCGCCGCGATGAAAGATGTCGCCGGCCGTATCGATGCCTGCGAGGCAGGTCTGCGTCAGAAAGAAGAAGCCATGGATCAGATGCTCCTCATCATCCCCAATATCGTGCATGCATCGATCCCCGCAGGTGATCCTTCGCACAACCAGGTCGTTCGGCAGTGGGGGCAACCCAAGGTATTCGATTTCAAGCCGCGTTCCCACATGGAGCTCTGCGAGTATCTGGATATCGTGGATTTTGCCAGAGGGGCGAAGCTCTCCGGTTCCAACTTTGTCCTTTTTAAAGGGCTAGGGGCGAGGCTGGAGAGGGCGCTGATCAATTTTATGCTTGATCTGCATACGTCGAAGCACGGCTACAGGGAGATGTGGCCGCCGGCCCTCGTCAACCGCGCCAGCATGACGGGGACAGGGCAGTTGCCGAAGCTTGAAGAGGATATGTATCGCCTGAAAGACGACGATCTCTTTCTCATCCCGACGGCCGAAGTCCCTGTGACCAATATCCACCGCGATGAGATCCTCGAAGAAGCCGCCTTGCCCGTTTATTACACGGCGTATACGCCGTGTTTCCGCAGGGAGGCAGGTTCCTACGGCAAGGATACAAAAGGCCTCGTGCGCGTGCACCAGTTCGACAAGGTGGAGATGGTGAAATTCGTCAAGCCGCAGGATTCTTTCGACGAGCTGGAAAAACTGGTCGCCAATGCCGGAACCGTCCTGCAGGCCCTGGGGTTGCCTTACCGCGTGGTGATGCTGGCATCCGGCGACCTGAGCTTTGCCGCGACCAAATGCTACGACCTGGAGGCTTACGCCCCGGGGCTGGACAAGTGGCTGGAAGTTTCCAGCTGTTCGAATTTCTGCGATTTTCAGGCCAGGCGCGCCAATATCCGTTTCAGGAACAAAGAGACAAAGAAGCTTGAATATGTCCATACGCTCAACGGTTCCGGCGTGGCCATGGCCAGGACCGTCGTCTCGATCATTGAAAATCACCAGCAAAAGGACGGCAGCATCCTCGTCCCGGATGTCCTGCGTCCATATATGGGAGGCCTGGAAAAAATTGAAAGATAAGATCCTTGCCGTTCTGAAGCTTTTGTTGGCGATTTTATTGGTGCCTTTCGTGATCGGCATTACGGCCGCTCTCTGGAACGCCCTGAGCCTGACGGCCGCGCCTGTCCCGTCGGCGTTTGGATGGGGCGTGGTCATGTATCTGGTCCTGCATATCCTTCTCTACCAGCCGTCCCAGGTTTTTGACACCGGAAAGAAGATCACGGAGACGGCCATAGGGTTTTTGGCACCCTTTTTCAAGGTGGCGGGTTTCTGTATCCCGATCTTTACCATCCTGACTTTTGTCGTTTATGTCGCGGCGTTGAAGATCTGGCCGCAGGTCGAAGAGTATTTCGGATGTTTCGTCTTCGTCGCGGCCTTTGCGCTCACAATGCACTTGGTCATGACGGCCAATGCCCTGAAAGGCAAACAGGCCGGCTGGCTCAAAGAGAATTATTTCTTTGCGATCTTCGCCGTTTACATCATCAATATCATGATCGTCGGCGCCGCCTTCAATCTGTTGACGGCTGATTTTTACTTTACGGATTTCATGAAGTCTGCGGGCCGCAAGGCCGGGGCCATTTACACGGCGTCATTTAAGCAGTTATTCGAGGTGCGGGACGTCCGGTAGTAAAGGTCCTTTAATGAGGGTTTGAGGCGGACAGAGCAGTTGTTGAGAATTTAGGAGAGGTGGCAGAGCGGTTGAATGCACCGGTCTTGCCCGCCTCGCCGAAATCTATGATTTCGGCAGGCGAGGTCTCGCCTGTCATGGAATGACAGGCGGAAAAACCGATGTAATATTCTGGAGAAGTGCCGGAGTGGT
>Ga0172375_10001334_pt1 | contig 39848 bp, 35 predicted proteins | sample LakKiv1m_FD_114537 | JGI IMG/M metagenome (GOLD analysis project Ga0172375, IMG submission 114537) | Freshwater microbial communities from Kabuno Bay, South-Kivu, Congo - kab_092012_11.1m | ecosystem: Environmental > Aquatic > Freshwater > Lake | place: Democratic Republic of the Congo... | reverse complement strand
TAACAAGTAACAGGTAAAAACGTAATAATTACTTCCTTGTGTTCTACCTGATACCTGCGACTTGTGAATTGTTACGGAAAAGGTGTTTATTGCTAATGCAATAGCTATGTTTGTCTCAGGTTATCCCTCGCGTCAGAATATAAAATTAGGGACGCTCGGGACAGGCAGGTATCAGGTAGCAGGTAAGAGCGTCAAAACCTGTTACCTGTGACTTGCAACCTGTAACTGAGGTGTTGTTTTAAATGTACTATCCAAACAAACAAGATTTTATTAGATTAGCTAAGAAAGCCAATGTGATACCTGTCTATAGGGAGATCATGGCAGATACGTTGACGCCTGTCTCTGCTTTTCAGAAAATAGGCAAAGGTTACTCTTATCTGCTGGAGTCTGTGGAAGGCCAGGAAAAGATAGCGAGGTTTTCGTTTATAGGTATAGAGCCTTCTATAATATTTAAGAGCAAGGCTGGATCGATTGAGATGAGCAGGTTCGGACGGGTTAAGAGATATGTTACAGACGACCCTGTAAAAGAAATTGAAAAGATAATGAATAACTTCAGGCTGGGCGAGGTCAGGGGCCTTCCAAGGTTTTCTGGAGGCATGGTGGGTTATATGGGGTATGACATGGTGAAATTTTTTGAAAAGCTCCCGGATAAAAACCCGGATGATTTACAGATACCTGACTCCATATTTATGATGGCGGACAGCCTTGTGATATTTGATCATTCGACGCACAAGGTTAAGGTGGTGGTAAATGCGTACTTAGGGACAAGGGGCATGAGACAAGAAACAAGGAGAGAGTATAATAATGCTGTGAATAAGATAAAAGAGATTATAAAAAAAATGAACGCGGGCGAAAGATGTAAGCCTAAGAAAAAAAACGTTAAAAGCAAAAGGCATAAAATCGAATCAAACCTAACTAAGAAAGAGTTTGAGGGCTTAGTCAGGAAGGCAAAGGAATATATCAAGGCCGGCGATGTTATACAGGTGGTGCCGTCTCAGAGGTTTCACACTAAACTGGACTGCGATCCTTTTGATGTCTATCGCGCGCTTAGGTCTCTGAACCCATCGCCTTATATGTATTATTTAAATTGTGATAGCTTAAAAATAGCAGGCTCTTCGCCAGAGCTTCTTGTGAGGTGCGAGAATGGGATAGTTGAGACCAGGCCTATAGCCGGCACAAGGCCAAGGGGCAGGGATGAGAGCGAGGATAAAAGGCTGGAAGAAGAGCTTTTATCTGACGCGAAGGAAAGGGCGGAGCACGTGATGCTTGTGGACCTTGGCAGGAATGATATAGGCAGGGTTTGCAAGCCAGGCAGTGTCCGCGTGACAGATTTTATGTTTATAGAAAGATATTCGCATGTAATGCATATTGTAAGCAATTGCAGGGGCGTCTTAAGCGAAGACAGAAACGCGTTTGATGTTTTAAGGGCGTGCTTTCCAGCAGGGACTGTGTCTGGCGCGCCCAAGGTGAGGGCAATGGAGATAATAGATGAGCTTGAGAATACAAGGAGAGGTTATTACGCCGGGGCAGTGGGTTATTTCAGTTTCTCAGGCAATATGGATACCTGTATAACCATAAGGACCATGCTCGTCAAAGGGCGAGACGCTTTTATACAGGCAGGAGGCGGGATAGTGGCTGACTCTGTCCCGTCTAAGGAATACCAGGAGACAGTGAATAAGGCAAAGGCGATGATGAAGGCGATTGAGATAGCGGAGAAAGGATTGGATTGAAAGAAGGGACAAGAGACATGGGACAAGGGACAAGGTTAGAGCTAATAGCTATGTCTTTAGATTGTTTTTTTATATTTTTCCCTGTTTCCTGTCCCCTGTCCCTTGTCCCTGCATGATGGAGTTCCTATGATAGTGATGCTTGATAACTACGATTCTTTTACTTACAATCTGGTGCAATACCTGTCTGAGCTTGGGGCAAGGCTGGCTGTTTATAGAAATGATAAAATAAGCGTCGAAGATATCAAGAAGTTAAAACCGAGCCATATTGTAATCTCTCCTGGGCCAGGCAGGCCTAAAAATGCGGGCATTTCAGAAGAGGTTATAAGAGAGCTTGGCCCGGATATCCCGCTACTTGGGGTTTGCCTTGGCCATCAGGCTATAGGCGAGGTGTTTGGCGGAAAGGTTATCCGCGCGCAAAACCTTATGCACGGCAAGACCTCAATGATATATCACAACAGCGATCCGCTGTTTAAAGATGTCTCCAGCCCATTTGAGGCGACCAGATACCATTCGCTGATAGTAGAGAAGGATTCTTTACCGGAGGTTTTGCAGATTACAGCGTGGACAAAAGGCCAGGAGATAATGGGGCTCAAGCATAAGAAATTTCCTATATGGGGGATACAGTTTCATCCTGAATCAATATTGACAAAACAGGGAAAACAGCTGTTAAAAAACTTCATTAATTTATAAAAGGGGTTTTTATGATAAGAGAGGCTATTGGCAAAGTAGTTGACGGGTTTGATCTGACGCGGGAAGAGATGGTTTCCTGCATGAACGAGATAATGACAGGGGAGGCTACCCAGGCTCAGATAGGGAGTTTTATTACAGCTCTGAGATTTAAAGGCGAGACAGTGGATGAGATTACAGGCGCTGCCATTGTTATGAGGGAGAAGGCGGTAAGGATAGATATCGGCAGTAATCTTGTAGGGATAGACAGGGAGGATATAAATATTGACAGGGAGACTATAGTAGATACGTGCGGGACAGGCGGGAGCGGGACAAATACTTTTAATATCTCAACAACTGTTGCATTTGTTGTGAGCGGGGCAGGTTTAAGGGTAGCCAAACACGGCAATCGCGGGGTTTCAAGCGTTTGCGGAAGCGCAGATGTCATTAAAGCGCTCGGCGTGAACATAGACATCTCTCCAGAAAAAGTGAAGGAGTGCATAGAAAAAATAGGTATAGGGTTTCTATATGCCCCGCTTTTTCACAATGCGATGAAATTTGCGATAGGCCCGAGGAGAGAGATAGGTATAAGGACAATATTCAACGTACTCGGGCCTCTCACAAATCCTGCGAACGCCACATGCCAGGTCCTTGGCGTTTACAAGGAAGAGCTGACTAATAAGCTGGCGAATGTGCTTAACAACCTTGGCTCTAAAAGGGCCTTTGTGGTATATGGCCTGGACACCCTGGATGAGATAACTATAACAGGCGAGACCAAGGTCGCTGAGCTGAAAAATAAGAATGTAACAGAATACTATATAAAACCCCAGGATTTTGGCATGAAGAAGGCGGAGCTCTCAGACATAAAAGGCGGGACTGTGGAAGAAAACGCGGATATAGCGAGAAGCGTTCTTCAGGGGGAAAAAGGCCCTAGGCTGGATGTGGTTTTATTAAACGCGTCTTGCGCGTTGATTGCGTGCGGCATGGCAAAGGATTTTAAAGATGGCATTGAAATAGCGAGAGATTCAATCAAATCAGGCAGGGCAAAAGAGAAGCTGGAAAGACTGATAGAGTTCACAAATAAATAGGCCTTTCCCGCCTCTGGGATGGAGAAGGTTAAAAGATATGAAAAATTTTTTAGAAGGTATAATTACATTAAAAAGAAGAGATATTGAGGCGCTGAAATCCAAAAGGCCCATCACGGATTTTATTGACTCAAAGCGCCTTTTGAGAGGTATACGGCCGTTTAAAGAAGCTATTTCTGGAGGAGGCGGGCTGAATCTTATCGCGGAGATAAAAAAGAAATCCCCGTCTTTTGGAAGAAATTTTTTCAGAAAATTAGATATAGCGGGCATAGCCAGTACTTATAAAAGAGAGGGCGCCAAGGCCATGTCAGTCCTTACGGATAAGAAATTTTTTAGCGGGAGTATCCTGCATATAAGCGAAGTAAAACGCGCGATAGACCTGCCTGTATTGAGAAAGGATTTTATAATAGATGAATATCAGGTTTATGAATCACGCTATTTTGGGGCAGACGCCATACTTCTAATAGCCAGGATTTTATCAGTAGACCAGATAAAAAGTTTTATGCATCTCGCGAAAAAGATTGGCATGGACGCTGTTGTGGAGGTTCACGATGAGATTGATCTTGAAAAAGCGCTATTGAGCAATCCCGAAATAATAGGAGTAAATAACAGAGACCTGGATACCCTGGAGATATCCATAGAGAATACTTTAAGACTCGCGCCCATGATTCCAAAAGAAATTATAACAGTCAGCGAGAGCGGCATAAGCAGCTACCATGATATAGAAAGGATAAAAGAGGCAAGGGTAAACGCGGTTTTAATAGGTTCGGCGTTTCTTGAATCAGGCGATATTGCCTGCAGGATAAGAAAGGTTATGAAGAATGAGGATCAGGGTTAAATTTTGCGGCATAACATCGGTTGAGGACAGGGATAGCGCGATAATGGCTGGGGCTGACGCGATAGGGCTTGTGTTTTTTAAAGACAGCCCGCGCTTTGTGCCTTTGGAAGAGGCAGAAAGGGTAGCAGGCAACATCCCGCCTTTTATAAGCGCGGTAGGTATTTTTGTCAATGAAAAGCTTGATTTTATTGAAGAATGCGTTGAGAGGTGCAATCTGAATGCTGTCCAGCTGCACGGAGATGAGGACATTGATTACTGCTTGAGGTTTAAAAATTTGAAACTCAAAGGGGTGAAGCTTATTAAAGGTATAAGGATTAAGAGCAGGGAAAGCCTTGCCATAATAGAAAATTGCCCAAGCGACGCTATTATCTTAGACGCTTATAAGAAGGGCCTGTATGGAGGCACTGGAGAAGGTTTTGACTATTCGCTTGCTATTATCGCGAAGGAATATGGAAAAAATGTTATAATATCAGGTGGTTTGAAACCAGATAATGTTTATAATATTATAAAAGAAGTTAAACCGTATGGCGTAGATGTCTCTTCAGGTATTGAATCCAGCCCGGGTAAAAAGAACATAGAGTTAATGGAGCGATTCATAGAGCAGGTCAGGCTCACAGAGGCAGAGGAATAACCCAATTCCTAGTAAGCTCGCCACGTATTTTATGTATATAATCTAAGAGCGAAGTAGAAAACATTGTCAGAGTGTAAATTTTTGTTTTGCTTATGAATAATTTAGAAATACTTAGGAAAAACTTTCAATAACGTATATAAAGAGTATTATACATATAACCCGCCACCTTGACAAAATAAATAATATCATTATACTTCTTTATACTTCGACTTAAAGAAATATAAAGGGGTCTATTGTGGCTAAAGTCAAGCATGTAATGACAGTCAAGGAAATAGCGGAATATTTAGATGTGCATCCTATGACGATATATAAGTATGTTCAAGACGGCGAAATACCTGCTTTTAAGATAGGGGCAAGCTGGCGCATCAGAAGAGACTCTATAAAAAAATGGATGGATGAAAATGAGCATAAAAACCAGGGAGGTGCTTAGATGTTTAGGAAGCTGGAAGTAGTATTGATAGCTGTTTGTGTTTTGTTTACAGTTTTCAGCGCCAAGGCATTTGGGGTAGGTTCAGGCGGTTACAGAAATGAGGTAGTAGACGCGGAGGCGGCTGGCAAAGGCTTTGCTTTTGTTGCTCAGGCAGATAACCCCGCGGCAGTCCAGTATAATCCGGCAGGTTTGACCCAGCTTCAAGGCTCCCAGGTCAGCGTGGGCTATGCCTATGAAGCCCCGATGTTTTCAGTAGACTCTAAGGCAACAGGCAATAATGTTAACATGCAAAAACAGGTATTTTATCTTCCTAATATATATTTTGCCACCAGCCTTAAAAACGAGAACCTGAAGTTTGGCTTTGGGGCGAACTCTCCGTATGGCTTGAGCACTGACTGGGCAAATGACAGTTTTACGCGGTATCTCAGCACGGAATCCAATGTTAAAATGATGAATTACAACCCTACTGTAGCCTATAAGGTTAATGATAGCGTTTCAGTCGGGGCAGGCCTGGATTTTTTCACAGCCGATGTCGATAAGCACAGGGTAGTATCTACATCGCTGTCTTCTACTGGAGGCGATTTCCAGTTAAAGGCGAGCGATGAATCGTGGGGGTATAATTTTGGGCTTTTGTTTAAGCCTTCAGAAAAGCACAGCATAGGTATTTCTTATAGGAGTGAAATAGACCTGACCCTTAAAGGCAAGGTAAGCTTGGATGGCTTGAACGCGACAGGCCAGTTTATTTTTGGCGGGGCGAGCTACAGCACTGATGTGGAATCTAAATCTACTATTCCGAGGAGCATAGCGTTTGGGTATGCGTATAAACCTAATAACAAATGGACAATAGAAGCGGACGCGGAATGGACTGACTGGTCATGCGTGGAAGAAGAATTTTTGACTTATCCAAGCGAAAGCGATGCCACTCGTTTAAGCACTTTAAATACTGATAACCCCGGCCCGAGAGATTGGAGAAGCGTATGGGCGTATGGGATTGGCGCGGAATACCAGGCAACAGATAAATTAGAGTTAAGGGGCGGATTTATATATGAGCAGTCCCCGATACCAAGCGCTAATTTTGAGCCGGTCCTGCCAGACGCTAATAAACACGGTGTAACGCTGGGCGCGGGTTATCTGTTTAAAAATGTAAAGATAGATGGCTCATACGCGTTTTTTCAATACAGGGACAGGGATGTTGCGAGGAGCATGGTAGGCGCCACAAGCACTAATGTAAACGGAAAATACAAGGGCTATGTAAATATATTGGCGCTAAGCATTACCTATAAGTATTAAAAGGGATTTATATGACGACTAATAGAGTTATGACTGTTCGAGAATCTTCTAAGATAAGAAATGATGTCAAGAAGCTTGTCGGCCAGATTGCCAGGATGGACTATAGAAAGGTCAAGGAAAGCGACAATATAAGGGATGATCTCGGCATAGATTCTCTCTCAGCCATGGAGATACTGGCGTCGATTGAAAAACGGCTGGGTATAGTCATTGACGAGGCAAAGGCCTTTGACGTGGTTACTGTCAGGGACCTGCTTGACCTGGTGGCGCAGTCCATGAAAAAGAAAAAATAACTATTTGGTTTACGCGGAGCTCACTTCGTTCGCTTCGCTGCTCCAAAAGATTATGGAGCAGCGGAGCGCCTTGTCCTTAGCGAAAACGAGGAAGCTCCGCGCGGACAAAAAAAGGAATTTTATACTATGAACTTAGGTGTTTCGCTTCACTGGGTATCAACTAGGATGAGAGATAAGGTATGCCTGATTGAAGGCGCAGCGGAGATTACTTATTCCCAGTTGTGGGAAGTCATAGAAAGCTCGGCAAAGGCGTTTTTAAAAATAGGAATAAAGGAAAATGATAAAGCAGCCATAATCCTTCCGAATTGCAAGGAGTTTATTTTTAGCTTTTATGGGCTTGCGAGGATAAACGCGATAAGCGTCCCGCTGAACACCTATCTGATGCCTTACGAGCTGAATAAGATTTTTAAGGATTGCGGCCCAAAGGCTATTGTCACTACATATAAGCTATATAAAGAGAAAATAGAGCCTATATTAAATAAAGATATGTCAGTAATACTTATAGATGAGCTGCCAGGCAAGCGCGCGGATAACCTGTTTGAGTTAAAGGCACTGCTGGCGGTTAGCGGGAGAGATAAACTGCCTGATCTCAGCGCCTCTAATAATCAAATAGCCACTATAAATTATACCTATCGCGGCAAAGGAGAGCCTATGGGCGCGGTCCTTACACATGGCAATTATCACCATGGCGTAATAGGGTATATCAGGCTCACAAAGCTCGCTACGACCCAGCGCGTGCTATTAATAACCCCTATGTCGCATATATTCACTCTCGTGAGCTGTGTAATCGTCCCCTTATTGCGCGGGGCGACAGTGGTAATAATGAAAAGTTTTATCCCGGGCCATATATTCAAGGCGATAGAAGATCATAAGATTAATTTTATAATAGCTGTGCCTACTATTTACATATCGCTTCTCAGGAATTATAAAGAAGGCAGGTTCGACATATCCAGCCTTAAGCATGGGATAACAGGCGGAAGCTATCTATCCGAATCTATAAATAAAGAGATTAAAGAAAAGATGGGCATAGAGCTGCTGCAGGGTTATGGCCTGACTGAGACAATGCCCATAACCTGCAATCCGCGCTTAAAAAATAAAGCAGGATCTCTGGGCGTTCCCGGCCACGAAGTAAAGGTCAAGATCGTTGACGGAGAAATATTCATAGGCGGGCCTACGGTAATGAAAGGCTACTATAATAAAAACGGAGAAAACAAGGAATATTTAGAAGATGGCTGGTTCAGGACAGGCGACCTGGGGTATATGGACAAGGAAGGGTATATCTATTTTAAAGGCTTAAAAAAGGATATTGTGAAAGTAGGCGGGAACAATGTTGATTTAAATGAGGTGAGAGGTGTTTTAAATTTATTTCCAGGTGCGGAGAATGTCCGGCTGGATGTTGTAGAGGATGAATTGTGGGGCCACAGGATAAATGCGGAGATAGCCGTCTCTTCTGGCAGGGATATCACAGAGAGAGACGTCAAGGCCTTTTGCGGCGAAAGAATAGCCATGTATAAAATACCGAAAAAAATAGCAATAATCACTGACTGATATGGCAAATATATTCATAACAGGCGGGGCAGGATTCTTAGGCTGGAAACTGGTAAAAAACCTGTTGAACGAGACGGATTCCATGCTGTATCTTCTCGTGCGCCAGAATTCGCGCAAGACAGTGAAGGAGAGGATAGATGAGCTGGTAAATAAGAGTTATAGTGGAAAGAAGAGAAGTAAAATGCGCTCCAGGCTTGAGGTGGTAAAAGGGGATATATCCGCTAAAGGGCTTGGAATGAAAAAAGGCCGGTTAAAAGAGTTATCCTGCAGGATAGATAAGATATATCATTCAGCTGCCTTGTGTGACTTTAATCTGCCTATGTCTGTTATCAGGAAGATAAATGTCTCAGGGACAAGGAATACCCTGGATTTTGCCATGATATGTAAAAAGAATAGCCATGACATATCTTTTCACCATATAAGCACAGTAGCTATTATGGGAGATAAGGGCGGGACATTATATGAAGATTTTTTAGATATAGGGCAGAAGTTTAACAATACCTATGAAAAAACTAAATTTGAGGCTGAAGAGCTGGTAAATAAGTATAGGAAAAAAGGCCTCAAGGTATCTATATACAGGCCCAGCGTAATAGTAGGAGACGCCGCTACAGGAGAGGCGTCTGATTTTCAGCTTTTTTATAGGCCGCTGCATATCTTTTCCATGGAGATACTCGAAGATATCCCTGCCAAGAGATACCTTGAATATAACCTGGTTCCTGTAGATTATGTGGCCAAGGCAATATATCTGATATCAGCCAATAAAAAGAACGATAACAAAAATTATCATTTAACGAATCCTCATAGTATCACGCTTGATTTATTGCTGAACACAGCCAGCTCTTATTTCGGTTTTAAAAAACCAAAAATAACGCCTTGCGATAAATTTAATTACAAGGAATTCAAGGGCTTCAAGAGAAAGGTCATAGAGCCGTATCTCCCGTATTTTAATCATAAAGAGGTGGTGTTTGACATAACTAATTTTAAAAGAGCTATTGATGGGACTGGATTTGCCTGGCCTGCTATTGATAGGAAATTACTGCACAGATTATTTAAATATTGTGTAGATGTCAAATATATAAATTGCAAAATAAAATTATGAAGATAGCGTTTATAAATCCAAAAGGGAAACAAGTAGTTAATGAAAAAATGAAATTATTTTGGGAAGAGACTTCATCCCAATTTTTACGACATTCTCTTTCCGGGTGCAGTTCAGCGCTTTTAGTGTTAGCCGCCTTAACGTCAAAATCTCACAAAATAGCACTTATTGATGAAAATTTTGAAAAGATAGATTTTGATAAAAAATATGATTTGGTAGCTATTTCGATGATGACTCAACAGGCGTGCAGGGCTTATGAGATAGCGGATGTTTTTAGGAGTAAAGGCAATAAAGTTGTAATGGGTGGTATCCATGCTACGGTGTTACCCGATGAGGCTAAGAAACATGCTGATAGCGTAGCTATAGGCGAAGCAGAGGATATTTGGAACAATATTATAGAAGATGCAAAAAATAATTCATTGAAGTCTTTTTATGTTAGCGAGAGATCAGTTGATTTAACCAAAAACCCTGTGCCGAGGTATGACCTATTAAAAAAAGAGCACTATAACATTATCTGGATACAAACTACAAGAGGCTGCCCTAGGGATTGCGAATTCTGCGCTGCTTCAAAAATTTTTGGGTTAAAGTTAAGACATAAGACAATAAAACAAGTAGTAAGGGAAGTTAAATTTATTATAAGCCTTGGTAAGAAATTTCAAATAAGTTTTGCAGATGATAATATGCTAATTGATAAGAAATATGCGAAATCACTTTTAAAAGCATTGGGGCCTCTTAATATAAGGTGGTTTGGTCAGACGGATATATCAATAGCAGAAGATGACAATTTTTTGAAGCTATTACGAGACAGCGGTTGTGCTATTCTGTTTATAGGGTTCGAAAGCTTGACAAAAAATAGTCTTAAGTTTGTAGATGGAAATAGTTTTAAATTAAAAAGATTAGATAAATATAGTTACTATGTGAATAAGATTCAGTCATTAGGCATTGGGGTGTTGGGATCGTTTGTATTAGGATTGGATGGAGATGATTTATCAGCTTTTAATCGAACATCAGATTTTATTATAAAAAATCATTTATATGCGTCACAACTTACAGTGTTAACGCCTTTGCCTGGCACGAGATTGAGAGAGCGCCTAGAAAAAGAGAATAGATTATTCGCTCATGATAGATGGGAGAGATATACCTTTTGGGATGTTAATTTTATTCCAAAGAACATGAATCCTCAGGAATTAGAAAGAGGGTTGCTTGAAGTACATAGGCGCATTTATAGTAAGAAAGTCTTGTCAGGAGTAGCTAAATATTTTAAAGATGTTTATGCCAGAGAAAAACGCAGTAGTATTTTATAAAAAAGTGAGTTGTAAATGAACCCATATGCAATTCCTCCTTTAATTACTTCTATTTTATTTTTGGTAACAGGCGCATATGTATATCTTTATAATAAAAAATCATCTGTTAATTCTACTTTTGCTTTAGAATGGCTTGCAGTTTTCATCTGGCAATTCGGCTATTTTATTGCATATTCTATTCATGATAAAAACGCAGCTTTATTGTGGATTAAAATCTTATATATTGGCGTTGTTTTTCTTCCATCTATTTTTTATCATTTTGTAATGGAGTTATTGAAAAAGAAAAGTAAAAATCTCATAGTATTAAATTATTTTATGAGCTTAGCATTTATAGGCTCTATTTTTTTTACAAAAAAATTCATAAGCGGCACTCACACTTTTTATTGGGGATTTCAGCCAAAAGTAGAATTTTTGCACAATGTTTTTGTGGTATATTTTTCTATCATATATCTTAGATGCTATCTTTTATTGTATGGGGCGTATAATAAAATTAGAAACACCTATCCAAGAGAATATATTCGTATTAAGTATATATTTTGGGCTTATATTGTTGCTACTTGTAGCACCACAGATTTTATTGCAAATTATGGTATCGAATGGTATCCATTAGGATTTATATTTATAACCATAGGTTTTATGACAATAAATTATGCGATTGTTAGGCATCGCCTAATGGATATCAACATTGTTTTTACCCGTGCAGGCATATTTATTTTTGTTTATCTCTTAATTTTGGCAGTGCCGTTTGTTATCAGGGATATTGTCAGGCGCTATATGTCGCACGTGTTTTCTTATTGGTGGGCTATGCCGATCCTGTCAGGCATTGTTTTAGCCAGCGCAGGCCCGTTTATTTATATGTATTTGCAGAGAAGGCTTGAAGCGCGATTAAGGGCAAAGGAGTTCAGGTCGCATGAAGCGCTGAGGCGGCTTTCGCATAATATGCTGAGGTTTACAAACCTGAATATCCTTTTAAGGCTTATGACGCATTATTTAGTCAAGGTTTTAAGGCTAAAGTTTACAGCTATATACCTTTTTAACAGCCAGCTCGGGAGATATGTGTTGAGCAGTGTGTGGTATAGCGGGAAGCCTGTCGATTTGCCGCAGGAGTTTGAGGATAACAGCTATTTAGTAGAGCACCTGTCTTTAAAAAAACTCCCTATCGTCACAGAAGAATTATCCCTGTATGACATATCCAGGTCTAATTCAAAAAGCCTCTCAGCGACTTTATCCCATTTACGCATAAATACTATTATACCGTCTTTTTTAAAGAGCGGGCTTATAGGGTTTCTGGTCTTATCTGACAGGCGGGATAATATTCCTTTTACGCAGGAAGACCTTAACCTTTTGATGGTCTTGTCCAACGAGGCAGCGCTCGCCATTGAAAACGCGCAGTTTCACCAGAAAGAGGTTTCAGCGCTTGTTGAAAAGTCCAAGAGAGAGGCGCTTGCTGACATGGCCCCTGGCGCCTCCCATCAGTTTAATAACCGACTGGCGTCCATAAGTTCTTCAGTGGAGCTCATGCTTTTGAAGATGGAGAATTTTAATATAGGGGCCTGCCAGGATGAAAACATCAGGTTATTATTAAAAGACGCGAAAGATGCCCTGGAATTAATAGATAAAGAAGTATATAAAGGCAAGGAGATAACATCCGCGATACTTAAGAGGGCAAAGGCAAAGGTTGAGTTTCAGGAGTTTAATCTTATCAGTTTGATTGAAAACACATACAAACTTGTTATGATAAGCCGTTCCCGGTCTGGCCTGGATAAGGCGAGAGAGCTGAAGTTTAACATGTTATCCTTAAGCCAGGCGCTTAATATATTCGCAAGCGAGGCCCTGCTGCAGGATGTCTTTTATAATTTAATAGACAATGCTTATGACGCTATACAGGATAAGGCCAGGCTCGCGAACCCCGTGGATCCGTCATTCCAGGGAGAGATAGAGGTGTCAGTATCACAGGAAGATCATATAATAGTTGCCAAGGTTAGGGATAATGGCATAGGCCTTACAAAGGAAAACCAGAGAAAGCTTTTCACGCCTTATTTTACCACAAAGGCCACGTCCAACAAAGGCACAGGGCTGGGCCTTTGCGTAATAAGAGATTTTATAGAGATGCATAAAGGCGCGGTTAGCTGCGATTCAGAATATGGAAAGGGCTCGACTTTTACTATAAAACTGCCGATAAGAAAGGAGAAATAGCATGGAGATCAAGACAGGCCGAAAGATATTGGTTATAGACGATGAAGAGGCGTTATTAAAAAACATAGGCGACTACCTGAAGGCGACAGGATATGACGTGTTTACGTCGTCCAACAGCACTGACGGCATGGAATTATTAAAAAATCACGCGCCTGACCTGCTGGTCCTGGATCTGCATCTCAAGGAAGGCTTAACCGGCATGCAGGTTTTAAGAGCGGCAAAAATGATAAAGCCTGATTTAAAGGTGGTTATATCGTCTGGTTTTGGCGAAGAGGATGACACAAAGAATGATTGCATCTCGCTTGGCGCAAACGCATTTTTAGGGAAACCCACGTCCATGAGAAGCATGTCAGAGACTATCAGGGACATCCTGGAGGCGAAATAGATGGGAGACAGGCCAGACAGCGTTATAAGAGACGATTTCCACAGCATCAATAATCTCCTGAATAAAATTACTACCCAGTCAGGCATGGCAAGATACCGCCTGGAGATGAAAGGTATTGACCAGGGAAAGATAGAAGAAGAGAAGGCGGAGCTGATCAAGGTTATGGATGATGTAGAGGAAAACGCCATGAAGGTAGGCGAGATATTAAAAGGGCTGCGCAAGGCTTTTTTTGCGGGTGGCGTCAAGAAGACAGGCAATAAGATGCTGATAGTCGATGATGAAAAAGATATAGCGCTGGTTATCAAGGAATTTTTTGTATCAAAGGGTTATGAGGCGCTGACCGCGTTTAGCGGAAGCGAGGCAATGGCTTTTTTAAGCCAGCCTGGCATCGGCCTTATCTTATTGGATATGCATATGCCTGATATGAACGGCATAGAAATCCTTAAAGAGGCGAAAAAGAGATATAGGGATGTAAAGATAATAGTACTGTCAGGTTATTTAAATGAATACAGAGAAGAGGCTGAAAAGTTAGGATGCGACGTGTATCTGACAAAACCTTTTTCAGTGAAGATGCTCATAAAGATTGTGGAGTCTGTCCTGGCAGGGAGGGAAGAGGACAGGAAAAGGGTAGAGGCGCTTATAAGCGATGATAATGTTTTAGCCAAGGCGAAGCTGCTTTTTATAGAGCCCAATGAAATAATGTATAGCTCCAAGCAGGCTTATTTCAGGGATTCAAAATACTGCAAGGGTAAATACCAGTTTGTGGCTGCGTTCAACGAGAACGAGGCCCTTGAAAAACTCAGCGAATTTAAGCCTGATATCATCCTGAGCGATATTAGCATATTCAGGCTGTATAACCTGTATGATAAAATATCAAAGCTTTCGGCCCAGCCTAAGGATGTAATATTATACGGCATCCCTGTGGGTAATAAAGATATAGGCGCGGCAAGTAATGCCTCATTTGTAGGGGACCTTTTTGATTCAATGGCGGCTATAATAAATTCAGAAGAGGTAGCCAGTCTCGGCAGGATTGTGCGCCAGACAGCGATAGAGTATGGACTATATAGGATTTCAGGCGCGATGACAAGCGAGCAGTTTGACAACTATCACAGGACGCTCCTTGAGGCGTCTAAGGGCATGGCGCTCATACCTGATACGCGTAAGCTTTTGCGCATCATTGTTTATGTTGTAAAAAAACATATGAGGCTAAGAAGCGCCTGTGTTTTTTATTACGACGAAAGCGTTAAGGGATATACTTTAAAAAGCAGGCGAGGAGAGTGCCGAGTGGAAAAAGGATATAAAATAGACGAGGCTCATCCATTGATCAGCTGGCTTAAGGACAGGAAAAACAGCTTTTCGTTTAATAAGGGAGACTTTAAGGAGTCAGCTGAAGCTGGCCTTGAATTGGAAAGGCTTGGCTGCGCGGCTTGCGTGCCGAGTTTTAATAAAGACAAGCTTATAGGATTCCTGGTTTTAGGCGGCAAGTCTTCAGGCGAATCTTATACCTATCAGGAGCTGGAACTCTTGCAGACCATCGCTAATGAGACAGCCATTGTTATAGAGAACGCGGAGAATCTGCTGGAATTAAAAAAGCTGAAGGAGAAAGAGAAGGAAAATTATTTTCAGACGATATTGGCGCTTGCCAGGACTGTGGATGAAAAGGACTCATATACGCGCGGCCATCTGGATGAGGTGTCTATATACGGTATGATAGTGGCGGAAGAGCTCGTGAATATGAAAAATATAAAAATAGATGTTGAAGAATTAAAGATATCTCTTTTGCTTCATGATATAGGAAAGATAGGCGTGCCAGACGCACTGCTTTATAAAACGTCTAAGCTTACCACTGAGGAATTCGATATAATGAAGCAGCATGCTGAGATAGGGGCGAGGATAATAGAGCCTATAGAAAAGCTGAGAAAGGTTGGGAATATTATAAGGCACCATCAGGAGAAATATGACGGCACGGGTTACCCTGAAGGGCTTAAAGGCGAAGAGATACCTGTTGAGGCGCGGATTGTCAGCGTAGTAGACGCGTATCACGCCATGATATCTGACAGGCCCTACAGAAAGGCATTGCCTGAAGAAGTAGCCTTGAATGAGTTAAAGACTAATAGCGGCACGCAGTTTGACCCGATAGTTGTAGAGGCGTTTATTAAGGCGTATGAAAAAGGAAAAATCATAAAGAGCAGAAAATATTAGATTAGAGCATAATAGAGAATTTACTAAAAGAAGCAGGTAATATGTTATATTGCATGATAAATCCTAAACGCTATCCGCTAAACGCTATACGCTATAATATGGAGGCATTATGAAGTATATAGTTTTAGTCGGCGATGGAATGGGCGATAAGCCCATGGAAGACCTTGGGGGAAAAACTGTCCTTGAGGCGGCAAAGATCCCGAACATGAACTATATAGCTGAAAAAGGCAAAGCAGGGCTTACCAATATGATACCTGCCAAGATGCTGCCTGCAAGTGATGTGGCAAACCTTGCTATACTCGGATATAATCCCAAAAAATACTATACTGGGCGCGGGCCTCTGGAAGCGGCTAATATGGGTATAGACCTGCAGGAGAATGAGGTTGCTTTCAGATGCAATCTTGTTACTGTCTCAGACGACAGGATGGCTGATTACAGCGCAGGCCATATATCGAATGAAGAGGCAAGGTCTATTATAGAGGAATTGAACTCTAAATTAGGGACAGAGGATATAAAATTCTATCCTGGAATAAGTTATAGGCATCTCGTGGTCTTTAAATGCAAGGATAAAGATGAGGAAGAGCAGTTTGTAAAGGCAAGATGTGTCCCGCCGCATGATATAGCCGGAAAGATGATATACAGATTTTTGCCTGGTCTATCTCCCAAGGCAGAGGTTTTAAAGAAGCTGATGAGCGAGTCTAAAAAAATATTATCTAACCACGAGGTAAACAGGGTAAGGGTGGATCTTAAAGAGAACCCAGCCAACATGATATGGCTGTGGGGCCAGGGGGTAAAGCCTTTTATGCCTAAATTTTCAAAACTCTATCATGTGGAAGGTTCGATTATTTCAGCTGTTGACCTGATAAAGGGCATAGGCAGGATTATAGGGCTTGATGTTATAGATGTGCCAGGGGCTACGGGATATTATGATACCAATTATCTGGGCAAGGCAGAGTATGCCATTGATTCGCTGAAGCGCAAGGATTTTGTGTTTGTGCATGTGGAGGCCCCTGATGAGGCTGGCCATAACGGAGACCTAAGAGAAAAGATATACAGCATAGAAAAGTTTGATAAGTTTGTAGTCGGATCTGTACTAAATCATTTCAAATCTTCAAATGAGGAATTCAGGATAATGGTCCTCTCGGATCACGCTACGCCTGTTGCCTTAAAGACGCATTCCAGGGATTATGTCTGCTTTGCCATGTATGGGACTGATATTGAGCCAGACACTATCAAGTATTTCAACGAAAAAGAAGCCCGTCTTTCCAAATTTCGCATAGATAAAGGCCATGAGTTAATGGAATTCTTTATAAGATAATCGCTCTAACTTTACAAATGATGCATGGCACGAATTGTAAAGTTAGAGGGGGTGTGTCACTTTGTCCCGCTGCGTCGGCGGGACATATCCCGCCGACGCAGCGGGACAAGGTTAGATTGGAATAGAAAAATATTTTCATAGATTATTTCCAGTATTTATGGTAATATTTACAAATATAGCTTATATATAAAGAAGGAGTTATTGGTATGCAGTACTCTTTGATTGTGCAGAAATATGGAGGCAGTTCTGTAGCTAATACAGACAGGATAAAGAACGCAGCTAATCGTATCAGCCGCTATAAGAAAAAAGGCTACAAGGTGGTAGTGATAGTGTCTGCTTTAGGGGATACTACTGATGAACTTTTAGAGCTGGCAGGGCAGATCACGGATAAACCAAGCGACAGAGAGCTGGATATGCTTATTTCTACCGGAGAACAGGTGTCTGTGGCGCTTCTGGCAATGGCGCTTCACAAGATAGGTGTTGACGCTATATCTTTTACAGGCCCGCAGGTAGGTATTATTACAGACTGCACTCACACAAAGGCGAAGATCCTGAAGATAAGCGCGGACAGAATAACCAAAGAGGTTGAAAAAGGAAAAGTTGTCATAGTCGCTGGCTTTCAGGGCATGAATGCTGATCAGGAAATCACTACTCTCGGGCGTGGAGGGTCAGACCTTACAGCTGTGGCTGTAGCTACAACGCTGAAAGCTGATATGTGCGAGATATATACTGACGTGGAAGGCGTTTACACCGCGGATCCAAGGGTTGTCAAGGACGCCAGAAAGCTTTCCGTGATCAGCTATGAAGAGATGCTTGAATTGGCCTCTCTTGGCGCGCAGGTAATGCAGGCGAGGTCTATGGAGGTTGCAAAAAAATATTCAGTGCCATTACACATACGGTCGAGTTTTACTGATAAGGAAGGGACGATTATCTCAAAGGAGGTTAAGGCGATGGAAGATGTGCTTGTTAGCGGCGTAACTGCAAATAAAGGCGAGGCAAAGGTAACTATATGCGATGTGCCTGACAGGCCCGGCATAGCGGCGAAGATATTCACAGATATAGCCAGGCACGATATAAATGTGGATATGATAATCCAGAATATAAGCAGGAAAGGCTACACAGACCTTTCGTTTACCGTGCCCACAGCCGAGTTAAACAAGACAAAGGATGTGATGGCTAAAATAGTAAAGGCTGTTAAGGCAAAAGGCGTGGTCTATAATAATGAGATCGCGAAGGTTTCGATAGTTGGCGTTGGCATGAAGACGCATTCAGGCGTCGCGGCAAAGATGTTTGGCGCCCTGGCTTCGAAAAAGATAAATATAGATATGATATCAACTTCTGAAATTAAGATATCGTGTGTTATAAACAAAAAATACGCGGATGGGTCAGTAAGGGTGCTGCATGAGGCATTCGGGTTGAGCAAGGGGTAAGATATGAAGGAAGTCAGGATTTACGATACTACATTAAGAGATGGATCGCAGGGAGAAGGCATTTCCTTTTCCGTAATGGACAAGGTGAAGATCGCCAGGAGGCTGGATAAGTTTGGCATCCGTTATATAGAGGGAGGATGGCCTGGGTCTAACCCTAAGGATATGGAATTTTTTAAGCAGGCCAGAAAGATTAGGTTCAGCAACGCTGAGATTGTGGCGTTCGGGAGCACAAGGCGTCCAAAGATCAGCCCGTCAGATGATGAAAATCTCAAAGCGCTTTTAAAATCAGGCATCAGGGTCGCCGCTATTTTTGGCAAGACATGGGATATGCATGTTACTGATATACTTAGGGTATCCCTGCAGGAAAACCTGAGGATGATCAAGGATACAGTAGAGTTTCTTAAATCCAGGAAATTTTATGTACTATATGATGCGGAACATTTTTTTGACGGGTATACGCGGAATAAGGATTATGCCCTGGAAACTCTCAGGTCAGCTATAGGCGCAGGATGCGATGCGGTTGTACTGTGCGATACAAACGGAGGCATGCTTACTCATGAATTAGGCGCTATTGTCAGGGCTATTTCCAGCGAGTGCTCTAATGTTAAGCTGGGCATCCATACGCATAATGATAGCGGCCTGGCTGTGGCAAATACCCTGGCCGCTGTTGAGGCTGGGGCTGGCATTGTGCAGGGCACGATAAATGGTTATGGCGAGAGATGCGGCAATGCGGACCTGTGCGCTGTTATCCCAAATCTTCAAATAAAGATGGGCTACAGATGCGTATTTGAATCCAATCTTAAAGATCTGGTAGATGTGTCCAGGTATGTAAGCGAGATTTCAAATATGAAGCTGCAGGATAACCAGCCTTTTACAGGCAGGAGCGCTTTTGCGCATAAAGGCGGGGTGCATATTAACGCGGTTATGAAAAACCCTGTGTCTTACGAGCACGTAGCCCCTGAAAAGATAGGAAACCACAGAAGGATACTTGTTTCTGAGTTGTCAGGGAAAACCAGTATTATTCTCAGGGCAAAAGAGATGGAGATGGATCTCACGAAAGACGACCCTAAAACAAAAAAGATTTTAAGGCTGATTCAGTCTATGGAGAACCAGGGCTATCATTTTGAGGCCGCTGAAGGGTCTTTTGAGCTCTTAATGAAGAAGGCGTTAAAGAGATATAAGCCATTTTTTACCCTGGAAGGATTCAGGGTGAGCATTGAAAAAAGAGAGGATGATACTCTGATATCAGAAGCTATTATTAAGCTGAATGTTAATAAAAAAGAGGAACATACCGCGGCGATAGGAGATGGCCCTGTGAACGCTTTGGATAACGCGCTGCGCAAGGCCTTGGCAAAATTTTACCCTGCCCTTTCAGAGATGCATCTTTCTGATTTCAAGGTAAGGGTGCTGGATGAGAAGGCAGGCACAGCAGCCAAGGTAAGGGTGCTTATACAGTCAGAGGACGAAGATAGCTCATGGGGTACTGTCGGGGTTTCTGAAAACATTATAGAGGCAAGCTGGCAGGCCCTTGTGGATAGCGTGGAATATAAGTTGTTAAAAGATAAAGCAAGTAAAACGTAAAGCTTAAAGCGCAAAGCGTAAAGTTAAAACGTAAAACTTAAAACTGTAAAAACTTTAAGTTTTAATTTTGCGTTTTTCGTTTTGCGCTTTATGTTTTTTATAAGAGTTTTCTATGAAAGACATTCCCCCAAGATATAACCCAAAAGATCACGAAGAGCATATTTATTCCAGATGGGAAAATAGCGGATTTTTTCACGCGGAGCCAGGCCCTTCTAAAAGGCCTTTTACCGTAGTTATCCCACCTCCGAATATTACAGGCATACTGCATATGGGGCATGCCTTGAATAACACTTTACAGGATATCCTGATAAGATGGAAGAGGATGCAGGGATACGCCAGTTTATGGGTGCCTGGCACAGATCACGCAGGGATAGCCACGCAGAATGTCGTGGAAAGGAGCCTGCGCGAGAAAGGCGTGACCAGGCAAGATATAGGAAGAGATAAATTTGTAGAAGAGGTATGGAAATGGAGAGAACAATACGGAAGCACTATTATAAGGCAGCTTAAAAGGCTGGGCTCTTCGTGCGACTGGGAGAGGACGCGTTTTACTATGGATAAAGGGCTTTCAGAGGCTGTCCTGGAGGCATTTGTCCAGCTTTACAATAAAGGATTGATTTACAGGGGGAATTATATAATCAACTGGTGCCCCAGGTGCCAGACAGCTCTTTCCGACGAGGAAGCCCCTCATCAGGATGTTGAGGGGAAACTTTATCATATATTATATTTATTTAAAGAGGGACAAGAGTCAGGAGACAGGAGACAGGGCATTGTAGTTGCCACTACAAGGCCTGAGACCATGCCTGGGGATGTGGCTGTTGCGGTTAATCCAAAAGACAGGCGTTATAAAAAACTAATAGGAAGAAAGCTTACACTGCCTATAATGGGGCGGGAGATAGAGGTTATTGCGGATGATTTTGTGGACAAAAAATTTGGCACAGGAGCTGTAAAAGTTACGCCTGGCCACGATCCCAATGATTTTGAAATCGCAAGGCGGCATGGCCTTGAGCCTGTCAGGGTTATGAGGCCTGACGGAAAAATGAATGAAAACGCAGGCAGATTTAACGGGATGGACAGATTTGAGGCTAGAAAATCAATAATAGCCGAGCTTGAAGAGAAAAAATTATTGATAAAAATAGAGCGGCATGAACACGCAGTAGGGCATTGTTACAGGTGCAACACTGTAATAGAGCCATATCTGTCTCTCCAGTGGTTTGTGAAGATGAAGCCATTGGCTGAGCCTGCCATAGAAGCTGTTAAAAGCGGAAAGATTAAATTTTATCCAAAGAGATGGACAAAGGTTTATCTCAACTGGATGGAAAATATAAGGGACTGGTGCATATCAAGGCAGATATGGTGGGGGCATCGCCTGCCTGTTTACTATTGTAAGGATTGCATTAAACAGGCAGGCGAGTTCACAGTTCACAGCTCACAGTTCACAGAAATGAAAGGCGTAATAGTCTCTAAGATTAAGCCTGAGAAATGCCCTGTATGCGGCGGGACGGATTTAAAGCAGGATGAAGATGTGCTGGATACGTGGTTTTCGTCCTGGCTATGGCCGTTCTCTACGCTTGGGTGGCCTATGGAAACAAAGGATCAGGAGTATTTTTATCCAACGTCTGTGTTAGTAACTGCTCCGGAGATATTGTTTTTCTGGGTCGCAAGGATGATAATGTCTGGCATGGAGTTTAAAAAAGATATACCATTCAGCGATGTTTATATACATGGGACTGTGAGGGATGCGACAGGTAAGAAGATGTCAAAGTCTCTCGGTAATATAATAGACCCACTCGAGGTAATAGATGAGTTCGGGGCAGATGCCCTGAGATTTAGCATTATAGCCATTACATCGAGCGGCCAGGATGTATTTCTATCAAAAGAAAAGTTTGAGATAGGAAGGAATTTTGCGAACAAGATATGGAATGCGTCTAGGTTTGTGTTGATGAATGCGGGGGGAGGGGCGGAAGGCATAGATTACAGGGTGGAGAAAGAGCTGTCTATAGCTGATAAATGGATATTAAGCAGATTAAATAAGACCATAGACGCGACAACAAAGGCATTGAAAAATTACAGATTTAATGAAGCAGGGAGCATAGTTTATGATTTTTTTTGGCATGATTATTGTGATTGGTATGTGGAGATGGTAAAGACTGAGATTACTGGTTCTGTATCAGGTAGCAGGCATCAGGCAGCAGGCAGAATCTTGATACATGTTCTGGAGGATTCATTAAAGCTGATTCATCCTTTTATGCCGTTTGTTACAGAGTCAATATGGCAGAGCATAAAAGAGAGGGAAAATATAATGATATCGAAGTGGCCGGAACCAGAGAAGGGTTATATAAATAAAAAAATAGAATCCGATATAGAGCTGGTAAAAGAAGCTATTGTGAATATCAGAAATATCCGCGCTGATATGAATATACCGCATTCAAAAAAACTTACAGCTGATATCGTTCCTTTGAAAGACGGGGTTGATGATGTCCTGTCTTATGGCGCAGGATATATCAAGAACCTTGCGCAGTTAGAGAGTTTAACAATAGACTCTGGATTAAAAAAGCCAAAGAGCTCGCTAAGCGCGGTTACTGAAAATTTTAATATCTTTATACCGCTGGAAGGGGTTATAGATATAGCTGCTGAGAAAGCGCGCCTGGCTAAAAAGGGAGATTCTCTTAGGCAGCAGCTTCTGTTGACAGAGAAAAGGCTTAAGGACAAAAATTTTATGGGCAATGCGCCTGAAAGTGTAATACAACAAGAGCAGGAAAAGGCTGGGAAGATTAAAGAGCAAATCAAGAGATTAGAAGAAACAATAAAGGAATTGTAGGGGAGGGTTTAAAACCCTCCCCTACAAATAGGCGGATATGATGAAATTAACCAAAGAAAAGGTATTTCCAATAATTATAGGCGCTTTAAAAGAGGATATTGGATCTGGAGATATTACGAGTTCTGTTATTTTTGAGAAAGACATTAATTTATTGGCGCATATTGCAACAAAAGAAGAGTGTGTTTTGGCTGGTATGGATATTGCCAGGTGGGTATTTAACGCAGTTGATGAAAAAATAGTGTTTATCCCTTTGTGTAAAGACGGAGACAGGGTTAAAAAAAATAAAAGAATCTTATCTGCGAGAGGGCCTGCGAAAAGTATATTATCAGCCGAGAGGACGGTTTTAAATTTTTTGGGGCACCTCTCTGGCGTGGCGACGCTTACAAATACATTTGTAAAGGAGGTTAAAGGCACTTCTGCAAAGATATACGATACCAGGAAAACCATGCCTGGATTAAGAGAGCTGGAAAAATACGCTGTTAGCGCAGGAGGGGGGTTTAGTTACAGGATCGGGTTATGGGATGGGGTGCTTGCGAAGGATAATCACATTGATTGTCTCAGGTCACCCCTCGACTTCGTCCCTCGACAAGCTCGGGACTTCGTCCCTCGACAAGCTCGGGACTTCGCTCGGGGCAGGCAGTTAACAGGTAACAGGTTACAATCCATAAAAGACATAATAAAGGTGTTTAAAAATAGAGGATATAAAAATATAGAAATAGAAGTAGATAATTTGGAGGAGTTTAAAGAGGCGCTTGACGCAGGCGCTGATATAATTATGCTTGATAATATGAAACCAGAAGAGATTAGAAAGGCTGTTAAATTAAGCAAAGATTCAGGCATAATCTTAGAGGCCTCTGGCGGCATCACCATAGATAATGTAAAAAAGATTGCTAAAACAGGGGTTGACAGAATCTCTATAGGCAGGCTTACCCACTCGGCCCCTTCAATAGACTTTTCTCTGGAAATTTAAATGGCGAAATTCGAATTAGTAAGCTCTTTTAAGCCTTGCGGAGACCAGCAGCAGGCAATTGATAAGCTTGCGGCAGGGCTTGAAAAGTCCCTTAAATATCAGACTCTTTTCGGGGTTACCGGAAGCGGCAAGACATTTACCATGGCCAATGTTATTGCCAGGGTCCAGAGGCCTGTGCTGGTGATGTCGCATAATAAAACGCTCGCGGCGCAGCTTTACAGCGAATTTAAGGAATTTTTCCCGCATAACGCGGTTGAATATTTTGTGAGTTATTATGATTATTATCAGCCTGAGGCATATGTGCCGCAGGCTGATATATATATAGAAAAAGACGCTTCTATAAATGATAATATAGACAGGCTAAGGCTTTCCGCTACCAGTTCTCTTATGTCAAGGGGAGATGTTATTATAGTGGCAAGCGTATCGTGTATTTACGGCCTGGGCTCGCCTGAAGATTACAAGGACCTGTTATTGTTTTTAAAAAAGAAAGAGACGATAAAAAGAAGCGATTTATTATCCCGTCTTGTGGGCATACATTATATCAGGAACGATATTGATTTTAAGAGGGGGTGCTTCAGGGTAAGGGGCGAAACCATAGATATATTTCCTGCCTACAAAGAGACGTTTTTCAGGGTAAGTTTTTTTGGGGACGAGATAGAGAATATCTCTGAGATGGACGCTGTCAGCGGAAAAACATTCGCAGATAACATGGACAAGATAGCCGTATACCCGGCGAAGCATTTTGTTACCACCCAGGAAAGGATAGACTCGGCTGTAAAATCAATAGAAGCGGAGCTTGAAGAAAGACTGAAGGAATTAAGGGGCAGGAATAAATTATTAGAGGCCCAGAGGCTGGAATCCAGAACGCATTATGATATAGAAATGCTTCAGGAGATGGGGTTTTGCAACGGTATAGAGAACTATTCGAGGCATCTGAGCGCCAGGGCCCCGGGCTCAAGGCCCAGCTGTCTCCTGGATTATTTTCCAAAAGATTTTTTGACAATAATAGACGAGTCTCATGTCACTATGCCTCAGCTAAAGGGTATGTATAATGGAGACAGGGCCAGAAAACAGACGCTTGTTGATTACGGATTCAGGCTTCCTTCAGCTTTGGACAACAGGCCTTTAAGCTTTGAAGAATTTACAGGTGTTATTCACGAAATGGTATTTGTTTCAGCTACGCCTTCAGAATACGAACTTGAGCGCTCTGGCCAGATAGTGGAGCAGGTTATAAGGCCTACAGGACTTTTGGATCCTGAAATAATCGTAAAGCCTTCCGAGAACCAGATGCAGGACCTTGTTGAAAATATAAAAAAGATAGCGGCCAGGGGCCAGAGAGCTCTTATAACCACTATTACCAAGAGGATGTCTGAAGATCTTGCCGGATACCTGAAGGAGCTGGGTTTGAGGGTGCAATATATACATTCAGAGCTTGGTGCTATTGAAAGAGCGGAGGTATTAAGGGACTTGAGGGCGCGGAAGTTTGACTGTCTTGTCGGAGTTAATTTATTAAGAGAAGGCCTGGATTTACCTGAGGTAAGCCTGGTGGCTATTCTGGACGCGGATAAGGAAGGGTTTCTTAGGTCAGAGACGTCTTTGATCCAGGTAGCAGGAAGGGCGGCCAGGAATATAGACGGCTATGTTATAATGTATGCAGATACTGTAACTAATTCGATGAGGAAAGCAATTGAAGAGACTGCGAGAAGAAGAAAAAAACAGACAGAGTTTAACAAGGTTAATAATATAACGCCCCGTTCTATTGAAAAGTCTATTAAAAACGGCATAGAGTCATTTAAAAAAGCGGAAGAGATAGTTGTTGAGGTATCAGGACAGAGCGAAGAGGGATACGAAAGAGAGATGTTAATAGTTGAGCTTGAAAGGGAGATGGAGCTTTGCGCAAGAAATCTGCAGTTTGAACGGGCAGCGAAATTAAGAGACAGGATAAGGGAGTTAAAGAGCGGTGTTGGGGATTAGGGGATTGGGATATTGGGGGTTGGGAAATGTTGGAAGATAAAATATTGAATTATTTTAAGCAGAATGAAAACGGTTATGTATCTGGAGAAGAGATGAGCAGGGAGCTTGGCATCTCGCGCGCAGCTGTGTGGAAACACATAGAAAATCTTAGAGAGGAAGGTTACGGCATTGAGGCATTCCCGCATCTGGGGTATAAACTTATTTCTATACCTGACCGCCTGACAGAGGCAGAGCTTGGATGGCGCCTTAGAACGGATATAATAGCCAGAAAGATTTATTCTTACAGGGAAACAGCTTCTACTAATGATGTAGCATGCGACCTTGCAATGGCCGGGGAAAAAGAGGGGGCTGTTGTGATAGCTGAATCACAGACTGCTGGAAGGGGCAGGATGGGGAGGAAATGGTCTTCTCCCAGGTCTAAGGGCGCGTATTTTTCTGTGATACTCAGGCCTGATATCCTGCCAAAGGAAGTCTCGTGCATTACGCTTTTTTCAGCCTTAAGCGTTGCAAAAACAGTCAGAGAGATGTTGAACCTGCCAGCGTTTATAAAATGGCCAAACGATGTTTTAATAGACAACCAGAAGATATGCGGGGTATTGACTGAAATGAACGCTGAGACAGATAAGATTAATTTTGTTATAATAGGCATGGGGATTAATATAAATACTAAAAAAGAAGCGCTTCCAAAAGGCGCGACTTCTATAATGGAGGCCTTTGGCAAAGAACTGTCAAGGGTTGAGATAGTCAGGGCTGTTTTTAAAAATCTGGATAAATACTATAAGTTTTTTAATGGCGGGCATATGGCTGAGATAATAAAGGAATACAAAGAATTTTCAAATTTTTTAGGCACAAGAGTTCAGGTAACACATCATGACATAAAAATAGAAGGCTATGCCGCGGATGTTGACAGAGATGGAGCGCTTATTATAAGGATGGATTCAGGCCTTAACGAGAGGATTCTGGCAGGCGACGTGACAATGCTGCGATAAACCATAAAACTGACATGCTGCCGAAGGCATTCTGTCAGGTTGGGGCGGTTAATATGATATTGGCAATTGACATTGGAAATACAAGTATCTATAATGGCATTTTTAACAGGAAGATTCTGAAAAAGCCATTCAGGATTGACGCGCATTCAAGCTGTATAGGCAAGGAATACAGGATGGCGCTGAAACCTTATACAGGCCGCATAGATTGCGTAATCATAACAAGCGTAGTGCCAGCAGTTTTAAAACAGGCGGAAAAGGCTGTAAAAAAAATCTTGCGCGTAGATTGTATGGTTGTTGGAAGAGATGTACATAGCGGGGTGAAAAACCTTTATAAAAATCCTGGCCAGGTAGGCTCTGACAGACTTGTAAACGCAAGGGCAGCGTATGAATTATATGGCGGGCCTTGTATAATAGTTGATTTTGGCACAGCTATAACTATAGATATTATAAACAGGAAGAGGCAGTATATAGGAGGCGTGATAGCGCCTGGGCCAGGCATTTCATTATGGGCGCTTTATGAGAAGACAGCTCTTCTTCCGAAAGTTACTGTTAAAAAGCCAGATAACATACTTGGCAGAGAGACAAGAGAGAGCATGGTTATAGGAATTGTGTACGGGTTCAGCAGCTTGTGCGACGGAATAGTCCGCAGGCTGAAAAATAAGTATTGCAGAGACGCAAAGGTTATAGTTACCGGCGGTTTTTCTAAACTACTTGGGCCTTATTGCGAAACCGCTGATAAGATAGACGGGGATTTAACGCTTAAAGGGTTAGAGATAATAGCTTCAAATTTTACATAGGGGGGGATAAAGGATTATGTTTAAGATTTTATGCAATGAAAAAATAGCGCCTTCTATTTTTAAGATGGTGATAGAAGCGCCTCTAGTGTCGCTAAAAGCCAGGGCAGGGCAGTTCATGATGATAAGGGTTGATGAGCGCGGAGAGCGTATACCCCTTACTATCGCGGATAAAGCCGATAACACCATTACGATAGTTTATCAGGTTGCCGGCGTGACTACCTACAGGCTGACAGAAAAAAAGGCAGGGGAGTTTGTCTTTGATGTGGTGGGGCCGTTAGGCCACGCTACTTGTGTAAATAAAATAGGGACAGTATGCTGCGTTGGCGGAGGCGTTGGTATAGCGGAGCTCTATCCTGTAGCAAAGGCGTATAAAAACTCCGGAAACAATCTGATAGTTATTGTTGGCGCGAGAAATAAAGAGTTTCTGATATTTAAAAAAGAATTAGAAGGCTTGGGCTGCCAGCTTTTGATAGTTACGGATGATGGCTCTCTGGGGGAGAAGGGGTTTGTCTCGGATGCCCTTAAAAGGCTGATAGATTCAGGCAATGAGATCGATCTTGTGTATGCGGTAGGGCCCGGGATCATGATGGAAGTGGTCTCTAATCTGACTAAACCATATGGCATAAAGACATTAGTTTCATTAAACACAGTGCTTGTGGACGGGACAGGCATGTGCGGTTCATGCAGAATCCAGGTTGGCAGCGAGACAAAATTTGCCTGCGTAGATGGCCCTGAATTTGACGGGCATCAGGTGAATTTCAAGGAATTAAAAATGCGGCAAGGCCTATTTAAAGATCAGGAAAAACATGCCTGCAAGATACGGGGGATATTGCAATGACCCATTCGACAATAGATCTAACAAGCTTGCAATCAACAGAATTATCTATAACTAGTTATAGAAGGCTCAGGGTCATCCTGAGTGCCTCTATTGCGCTTGGCATGTTCGAGGCATGGTGAGCAGAGTCGAATCACAAGCGACTAATAAAAAGAGAGGAGCGTGTCGAAGGATGAATAAACAAACTCCGAATGAAAGGATAAAGAATTTTAAAGAAGTGGCTTTTGGGTTATCTGAAGAAGAGGCGTTAAAAGAGGCCTCAAGATGCCTTTTCTGCAAGAAGGCCAGGTGTTCCGCGAAATGCCCCGTAGAGATAGACATACCGCATTTTATAAATGCGATAAAGAACAAAAAAAATAAAGAGGCGATCGCTATAATAAAGGAAAGGAATAATCTGCCTGGGGTATGCGGCAGGGTATGCCCGCAGGAGAATCAGTGCGAGGGCGCGTGTGTTTTAAACGCAAAGAAGGCGCCTATCAATATAGGAGGGCTTGAGAGGTTTGCGGCGGACTTTGAATTGCAAAATACAGCGCAGGTTGCAGGTCACAGGTTGCAGGTCACAGGTCAGAAGGTGGCGATCATAGGTTCTGGGCCTGCTGGTTTGACGTGCGCTGGGGATCTTGCGAGGATGGGCTATAAGGTTACTGTATTTGAGGCATTGCATACCGCAGGAGGCGTGCTTATGTACGGTATACCTGAATTCAGGCTTCCAAAGGAGATCGTAAGAAAAGAAGTGGAATATTTGAAAAGACTTGGCGTTGAGATTAAAACAAATTTTATAGTAGGAAAAACCTCTTTGTTAAAAGATATATTCGAAGAAGGATATAAAGCGGTTTTTGTGGGGACAGGAGCTGGGCTTCCGAGTTTTATGAATATCCCTGGAGAGAATCTTAACAGGGTTTATTCTTCAAATGAGCTGTTGACCAGGGTGAACCTTATGAAGGCGTATTTATTTCCCGAGTATGACACGCCTGTAAATATAGGCAGGAAAGTGGCTGTTATAGGCGGGGGGAATACTGCAATGGATTCCGCAAGGGTTTCTTTGAGGCTTGGGGCCGAGAAGGTTTATATTGTTTATAGGAGGACAGAAAAGGAGATGCCTGCGAGAAAAGAAGAGGTAGAAAACGCCAAGGAAGAAGGGATAGAGTTTCACATGCTTACCCTGCCTCTTGGGATAATCGGGGATGAAAAAGGTTTTGTAAAGGCCATGGAATGCATAAAAATGGAGCTCGGGGAGCCAGATGAATCCGGAAGAAGGCGGCCTGTCCCTGTAAAGGGGTCAGAGTTTACAATGGATGTGGACACAGTAATTGTGGCAGTGGGCCAGAGCCCGAACCCTGTATTTTTAAAAGCTACTCCTGAACTTAAGCTGGATAAATGGAGCAAAATAATTATAGACCTTGAAACGCAGGCTACTAATATAAAGGGCGTTTATGCTGGCGGGGATGCCACAGAAGGGGATGACACTGTGATTGCGGCGATGGGCGCTGGAAAGCGGGCAGCAAAGGCTATTGATAAGTATATTTCATAAAGGGACAAGGGACAAGGAACAAGGGACAAGGTAGATGAAAAATAATTTTTTCACGGATTTTAAGCTTTCCCTTGTCTCTTGTCCCATGTCCCGTGTCTCTAAATTATATGATTAAACATAAAGTTCTGGTTGCTATGAGCGGCGGCGTAGACAGTTCTGTTACAGCCGCTATTTTAAAAGAAATTGGCTATGAAGTTATAGGCGCCACAATGAAGGTCTGGCCAAAGGGATTATGCGGCCAGGAAAAAGAAAAGGCGTGCTGCTCGTTAAAGGACATAGAAGACGCGAGGAAAGTTTCCAGGGTTATAGGCATAAGGCATTATGTATTAAATCTGGAAGCGGATTTCAGAAAATATGTAATAGATTATTTCGCGGATGAATATCTTTCAGCCAGGACCCCCAACCCATGTATCGTATGCAATGAAAAAATAAAATTTGGGAGCCTGTTTAAAAAGGCAGAAGGCTTAGGATGCGATTTTATAGCAACAGGCCATTATGCGAGAATAAGCGGGAAGCCTTTATACGGCCTGATGGAGGCTATTGATAAGACAAAGGATCAATCCTATGTCTTATTTTGTCTAAAAAAGAGGCAGTTAAAAAAGATTCTAATGCCTATAGGATGGATTAATAAAAATGATGTGAGAGGCAAGGCGAGGGAGTTAGGCCTGAATGTGCACGATAAGCCTGATAGCCAGGAAATATGCTTTGTGCCAGACAATAATTATTCCGATTTTATAAAAAAATATAGGAATATAAAAGCTAAAAAAGGCAATATAGTGGATAAATATAACAAGGTGCTTGGCCAGCATGAAGGTTTCTGGAATTTTACAATAGGCCAGCGCAGAGGGCTTGGGATAGCTGCGAAAAATCCGCTCTATGTAGTAGAAATAATGCCTGAAAGCAATACTGTTGTTGCAGGGGAAGCGGACAGTGTTAAGGCAAGCAGGTTTATAGTAAAAGATTTAAACTGGCTTATTAAGGATGTCAAGAAAGAAGCAGAATATGAGGTGAAGATAAGATATAACCATAAGAAGTCAACAGCTTCAATAAAATGCATGGCTGGGAATAAAGCGGAAGTTGAGTTTAAGGAACTACAGAATGCTATAACGCCTGGCCAGGCAGCTGTATTTTATAACCAAGAATATGTGGCAGGCGGCGGGTGGATCGATAAAACACTTTCCTAACTTTACAAACCCGCGAAAAGCCCCAATGCTTGGCAGCGGGATATTCCTTGCACTTTACAATTTGTGCTATGCACGAATTGTAAAGTTAGCAAATGGCGGGCGGGTTTAATGAGTAAAATAAAGAAGTTGAAAGGAATTCTAAAGAGTATGGAAAGCGTTGTGGTGGCTTTTTCAGGAGGCGTGGACAGCAGTTTTTTGCTTAAGACGGCAAAGGACACGTTGCCAGATGGGAAATTGCTGGCTGTGACAGCTGTTTCAGAGGCATATACTGCCTCTGAGCTTAAACAGGCAAAGAGATTTGCAAAAGATTTAGGCGTAAGACATAAAATCATACATACAAATGAATTAAAAAATAAAAATTTTATAAATAATCCCATAAACAGATGTTATTATTGCAAAAAGGAATTATTCGGCGAGTTGGACAGGATTAAAAAAGAAAATAGATTCAAGTATGTCCTGGACGCATCAAATATTGACGATATAAGAGATTACAGGCCAGGGGCAAAGGCAAAAAAAGAATTTAAGGTAAGGAGCCCTCTTATAGAGGCAGGTTTCTCAAAAGACTATATACGAAAATTTTCCAGAACATTGAATCTAAATACCGCAAATCTACCCTCAATGGCATGCTTGGCATCCAGGTTTCCATATGGCGAAAAGATAAATAAAAAGGCATTAAAAATAATAGAATTAGCAGAGAAATATATAAAAAAACAAGGGATACTGCAAGTAAGGGTACGCTATCACTATAACATTGCTAGGATCGAGGTAGAAAAGGGTAGCATGAAGCGGTTTTTTGATGAAAAATTTCGCAATATAGTGGCGAAAAAGCTAAAACGCCTTGGTTTTAAGTATGTTACATTAGATATAGAAGGGTATAGGACTGGCAGTTTAAATGAAGTATTGAAAGTCCTGCGTCCCGCCGACGCAGCGGGACGCAGATGTATATAAAAGGACTTTACGTGCGATAAGGTATGTGATATAATTTGCTGCGTGTTATGAGGAATAGAGGCTTTTCGTCCTTCGCGGCACAAAATAAAGATATGACCGCTCGGGGCGATTTTTTTACTTCGTAAAAAATTCGGCGGCGTAGCTCAGCCTGGCAGAGCAGTCGGCTCATACCCGGCGTGTCAGTGGTTCAAATCCACTCGCCGCTACCAAATTCGCCAAAGGCGAATTTGATCCTGAGAAAGCGACAAATAAGAGCTTTCGAAGGACCTAGCCAAAGGCAAAAAATTGAGTCCCGAGCGTTTCGCGTTTCACAATGCTGACGCGAGGGACATGTCTAACTTTACAATTCGTGCCATGCACCAATTGTAAAGTTAAGCGATTAGATTGAACCTTGATCTAATTAGAGTGTTCTGGAATTCTCTTCGCCGCTATCATTAGTCTTCGCCAAGCAGCTTTCGCGCTTAGCTTCGCCTGATGAATCCGGCGAAGCTAAACATGTTAAGTATTTAGCGAAGACGGACCGTTTCCAATCAATATTTATTTATGCCCACCAATTTTCTTGATAAGGTAAAATCTACCATTAAAAGATACAGCATGCTCCAGAAGCATGATAAATTACTTGTCGGTGTTTCAGGCGGGCCTGATTCAGTCACATTGCTTAATGTCTTATGTGAATTAAAGAAAGAATATTCGTTGAATATTGTTATTGCCCATCTTGACCATAAATTCAGGGGAGAGGAGTCTGCGGCTGACAGGAGGTTTTGCGAAGATTTGGCTGGGAAATACAATCTTGATATTGCATGGGAAGAAGTGGATGTCCCAAAGATCGCGAAAGAGACAGGCTCTTCTCCAGAAGAGGCTGCCAGGGCTGAAAGGTATAATTTTTTTAAGCGAGTCGCAAAAGAAAGAAGCGCAAATATCATAGCTGTAGGCCACACAATGGATGACCAGGCAGAGACAGTCCTTATGAGGGTATTAAGAGGCGCTGGCATGAAAGGGCTCGGAGGCATCAGCCCTGTGAAAGATATTCAAGGGTATAAGATTATAAGGCCACTGATAGAGGCATCGAGAAAAGAGGTAGAGAACTTTGTTGCCGAAAATAACCTGGAATTCAGGAAAGATTCTTCCAACGAAAAAAACATTTTTACAAGAAATAAAATTAGGTTGGAGCTGATCCCCTTATTGGAAAGGGATTTTAATCCTAATATCAAAGAAGTGCTTGCGAATATGGCGGAAAACCTGCAGGCGGAGGAAGAGTTTTTCGCTAAGTATGGAAAAAGAAAATTTAAAGGTATGTCGAAGATCAGGCAGGGAGAGATTTTTATAGACCTGAAAAAATTTAAGAGACAGCCTGATGCGGTACAAAAAAGGATTTTAAGAGCGGCGCTTGAGGAACTTAAAGGAGATTTAAGAAGGGTTACTTACCAGCACTGGAAGGAGATAGAAGAATTGATCAATAACAGGCCTGTGAATTCAATAGTAGACCTGCCTGCTGGGATAACTATTGCAAAGGACAGGCTGAATATTAGTTTAAGGCAATCCTGAGGCGCCTCAGGGCTTGGCCTAAAGGATCTACTAAAGGGCTTAGAAACATAAAAGTGTAATCTGGCTTTAAAACAATACAGTTTTAAGGCAATAAAAAGTTGATTTATTTAATCAAACTGTGATAATATATTAATCTAATCTTTAGGAGATATATGAGAATGGAAAATAAGGGCGGGAATAAAATCAACAAAAATGTTTTACTCTGGATAGGATTGTTTTTGCTTCTTGCGTATATCTTCAGGTTTGATTCTTTTTCAGCAGGGGCGATTCCAAAAGAATTAAGCTATGGGGAGTTTTACAGGCTTTTACAGGGCAATAAACAGACATTATCCATTAAGTCAGTTGTTAAGATGGAGGATCAGTTAAAAGGCGTCTTTTCCAGCGGGACGCATTTTACAGTGCGAGTACCGCAGGAGGATCCTGAACTGCTTAATCTATTGCGCAACAATGTCCCTGATTTTGATGTTAAACCTCCGAAAACCTTATGGGCAAACCTTTTTTATTCGTTAGGCCCGATGCTGTTATTTATAGGATTTCTGTGGTTTTTTGTTTACAGGGGCGCGCAGGGCGGAGGCAAGATTCTTTCTTTCGGGAAAAGCAGGGCGAAGCAGATAGCGGGTGATAAATTAAAAATAACATTTGATAATGTAGCAGGCGTAGATGAGGCAAAAGAAGAACTTAAAGAGATTATAGAGTTTTTGAAAGACCCAAAGAGGTTTCAAAAACTGGGAGGCAAGATACCTAAAGGGGTTTTGTTGATGGGTCCGCCAGGCACAGGAAAAACGCTTCTTGCAAAGGCGGTTAGCGGAGAAGCTGGCGTCCCGTTTTTCAGCATAAGCGGATCGGATTTTGTGGAGATGTTCGTGGGTGTAGGCGCTTCCAGGGTCAGAGATCTTTTTGAGCAGGCAAAACGCTCTGCCAAGATGAGCGGCAGGGGGTGTATTATTTTTATCGATGAGATAGACGCTGTGGGCAGGCAGAGATTTGCCGGGATAGGCGGCGGACATGACGAAAGAGAGCAGACGCTAAACGCGCTTCTTGTGGAAATGGATGGTTTTGACTCACAGGAGGGCGTGATACTTATAGCAGCTACCAACAGGCCAGATGTCCTGGATCCAGCGCTATTAAGGCCGGGCAGGTTTGACAGGACTATAGTTATTTCCAGGCCTGATATTGTAGGCAGGGAAGCGATATTAAAAGTCCACACAAAGGGCATTAAGCTTAGCAAAGACGCTGATCTTAAATATATCGCAAGGCAGACATCAGGTTTTTCAGGGGCAGACCTTGCGAATCTTGTTAATGAGGCTGCTCTTTTGGCCGCGCGCAGAGACAAAGAAACTGTGGATATGAAAGAGCTGGGAGAGTCCATAGAAAGGGTTATCGCGGGACCTGAGAAAAAAACACGGGTTATAAACGCAGAAGAAAAGAAGATAGTCTCGTATCATGAGTCAGGCCATGCGCTTTTAGCCCTTCTCATACCAGGCGCTGATCCTTTGCATAAGGTTTCGATTATACCAAGAGGTATTGCGCTTGGTTATACCATGAGATTACCTCTGGAAGACAGATATATTGTAACTAAAAAAGAACTGCTTGGAAGGATAGTAGGCATATTAGGCGGCAGGGCCAGCGAAGATCTTATGTTCGCGGAGCTTTCAACAGGCGCTCAGGATGATTTAGAGAAGGCGACTGATATAGCCAGGGACATGGTGATGAGATGGGGCATGAGCGAAAAAATGGGGCATCTTACATTTGGAAGAAGGGAAGACCAGGTGTTTCTCGGGAGGGATATTACTGAGGAGAGGAATTACAGCGAAGCGACAGCTGTGGAGATAGACAAAGAGATACGCAGGATTATAGACGATTGTTACAAGAGGGCAAAGGACGAGTTGACAGCCAATATAGAGAAATTAAAGGCCCTTGCTGGAAAATTGCTTGAGAAAGAAGTCCTGGATTCGGAGGAAGTTAAAAAAATAGTTTTCCCGGATAATTAACCTGTCCCGCTGCGTCGAAGGGATTAATCCCGCCGACGCAGCGGGACAGGTAAGATAAAATTTATGACGGATCTCAAAATCGGTTCCCGCACTTACATTATGGGGATACTGAATGTTACCCCTGATTCTTTTAGCGGAGATGGGGTTTACAGGGATACAGGCAGGGCAGTTGAATTAGCAGAGAGAATGGTCCAGGATGGGGCAGATATAATTGACATAGGAGGAGAATCAACCAGGCCAGGCGCGGGACCTGTTACAGCCGAGGAAGAGATAAAGAGAACGTCTCCTGTCATAAAAAAACTATCAAGAAGAATAAAAGCCATTATTTCAATAGATACCGCCAAGTCAGAGGTTGCCAGGAGAGCCCTGGAAAACGGGGCATCAGTAGTAAACGATATAACATCTACGAATGCAGACTCTGAAATTATAAATGTTATCAGGGAGTTTGACGCAAAGGTTGTAATGATGCATATGAAAGGCACTCCACTAACGATGCAAAATAACCCAATTTATGGGAATTTGATTCAAGAAATAAAAGATAATCTAAAAAATAGTATTGAGAAGGCAATATCTGTCGGAATAAAAAGGGAGAACATAATAGTAGATCCCGGTATTGGGTTTGGAAAGACAGTAGAGCATAATCTGGAAATTTTAAACAGGCTTTCAGAATTTAAAGAGCTTTGTTTCCCCATACTTATCGGGCCTTCAAGAAAATCCTTTATAGGGAAGCTTACAGGCGTAGGGCCTGACGAAAGGCAATTTGGCACAGCAGCTTCAGTAGCCATCGCAGTTAAAAATGGCGCAGATATAGTAAGGGTGCATGATGTCAAAGAGATGAGGCAGGTAGTTATTATTGCGGACGCTATTACCCGTAATGGAGAAAGGCAATGAATAATTATATACCATTAATTAAGATGATAATAGAGATAGGGATGTTATGGTTTTTTTATTATGTTATTTTGCTGTTTGCCAGAGGTACCAGGGGTGTGTATGTTTTAAGAGGGGTAATCTTGATAGCCCTGGTATTTATTGTTACCAAACAGCTTGGCTTTGAAAGGATAAACTGGATATTCACAAAGATATTCGCATTGTCTATACTTGCGTTCCTTATAATATTCCAGCAGGAAATAAGAAGAGGCCTTGCCAATATAGGCCAGCGTAGATGGTCAAGGTTTTTGCTAAAGGAGTCGGAGATAATCAATGAGATAACAACGGCGTGTCTTTTGCTGTCCAAGAAAAAGATAGGGGCGCTTATCGCGATAGAGAGGGAGACAAGGCTTGAAAATTATATAGAAAGCGGCATAGATATAGACGCTAAGGTTAATTCAGAACTTCTTGTAACTATTTTTATGCCCAATACTCCGCTTCATGATGGAGGTATAATAATTGCAGGAGAAAGGATAGCTGCCTCTGGGTGCCTTTTTCCGCTTACGCAGAATCCAAAGATTTCTACAATGCTTGGTACGAGGCATAGGGCAGCTCTTGGCCTAAGCGAAGAGACAGATGCTATAGCTGTTATTGTATCTGAAGAGACAGGCGGTATTTCTGTGGCAATAGGCGGCAGGCTTACTCATGACCTGGACAGGGAATCGCTGGAGAGAGTCCTATGCAATCTTTACAGGCCCGATAAAAAAGGCGGAAAATAATATGAATAATTGGATAACTAATAATTTCTGGATAAAGATATTGTCATTGGTGCTTGCGATAGTAACGTGGTTTTATGTTAACGAAGAGCTCATAAAAGAAAAGAATATGACCAAGCAGTTATACAAATCTTCGATTGTGAATCAGATCAGGTGAGGATGTGATTCACCCTTTCGCTGCCAGATAGTGCAGCTCTATAAAATGCCTAAAATAGGAGTTAATATAGACCATGTCGCAACTTTGAGGCAAGCAAGAGGCGGTTCAGAGCCTGATCTTGTTGAGGCCGCTTTACTATGCGAAAAAGCAGGATGCGACAGCATAGTGGCTCATTTAAGGGAAGACAGGAGGCATATTAATGACAAGGATGTTTTTGAGCTGCGAAAAAGAATAAAAACAAGGTTTAATCTTGAGATGTCAATAAATCCAGAGATAGTAGATATTGCCCTTAAGCTTAAGCCTGATCAAATTACCCTTGTCCCTGAAAAGAGACAGGAGCTTACCACAGAAGGGGGTTTGAGCGTTATAAAGCTTGAAAAGAAGCTGAGCAAGATAGCCGCTTTATTTAAAGGGAGGGGAGTTGATGTGAGCGTTTTTATTGGCCCTGATATAGATGAGATCAGGGCTGCTATATATATAGGTATAGGGATTATAGAGATACACACTGGAGAATACAGTTTAGCCGGGGATAGAAGGGCTATGGGCAGGGAATTTATGAAGATAGAAGGTTCAGCCGGATTTGCCTTGTCTAAAAAACTTATAGTAAATGCTGGTCATGGACTTAATTATGAGAATGTCAGGCGCATTGCTGATATTAAAGCCATAAATGAATTAAATATAGGCCATTCTATAATATCTAAGGCTATATCTACGGGCTTATATAAAGCAGTTAAAGATATGAAAGCGTTGGTAAAATGATTATTGGAACAGGTATTGATATAATAGAGGTATTAAGGATAAAGAGGGCGCTGAACGCATGGGGCAGTAAATTCCTGGGCAGAGTTTTTACTAAACGGGAACTTTCTTATGCTAACAGGAAGAAGTTTTCGCACGAGAATCTGGCTGCAAGGTTTGCCTGCAAAGAAGCGGTCTTGAAGGCCTTTGGGGACACAAGGGTAGGAATACGTTTAAAAAATATAGAGATATTGAATGATTCTAAAGGAAAGCCAGAGGTAATATTGCACAAGGAAGCAAAAGAATTCGCGAATAATAATAATTTAAACAAAATAATAGTCAGCATGTCCCATACAAGCAATTATGCGGTAAGCAATGCCATACTTTGGAGGGACCGAGACGGTTAAAAACCTGAGATTATGATAGCGTTCAAGGAGCTATTGAAAAAACGGCCAAGGGATAGCCACAAACGTGATTTTGGGAATATTTTTGTTTTAGCTGGCTCTATGGCCTTGACAGGCGCGGCAGCGTTATGCTCAAACGCAGCGCTTCGTTCAGGCGCAGGCCTTGTTACATTAGGCATACCTATTTCGTTGAATTCAGCTATGGCTAAAAAACTTACAGAGGTGATGACCTATAGCCTGGATGAGACAAAAGAGGTTACCTTGTCCTCTAAAGCAGAAAAAAAAATATTGAAAAAGGCCATATCTTCAGATGTTGTGGTTATAGGGCCTGGGCTTTCACAGCATCCAGAAACTCAAAAGTTGATAAGAAGCTTAATTGTTAAAATTGAAAAACCAATGGTCCTGGATGCGGACGCATTAAACGCTATAAGCAAAAAGACAAAGGTCCTAAAAAATATAAAGGCAAAGTATGTGGTCACGCCTCACACAGGAGAGATGGCCAGGCTTATCGGTAAAGATGCAGGCTATATAAAAAATAATAGATTAATTGTTGCAAAAAAATTCTCGCGTGATTATAATGCTGTGGTAGTTTTAAAAGGCGCGGGCACTATAGTAGCAGAGCCTGGCGGGAAATATTATATAAATAATACTGGCAATCCTGGTATGGCTACTGCAGGCAGCGGGGATGTGCTGGCAGGCATTATCGCAGGTTTTCTGGGCCAGGGATTAGAGATATTTGATGCGAGCGCAATAGGCGTTCATACACATGGTCTCGCAGGAGACCTTGCGGCAAAGGATAAAGGGGAGTTAGGATTAATAGCGGGAGATATTTTAGAAAACATCCCGTATGCAATTAAGGAAATTCAGCGGGCTTGAATATAATGGTCCCTCGCCACATAGAGAAACAATAGGGTGGCTCGGGATCAAATTTTGCTCCGCAAAATTTGGGCAGATACCCGAGTGGCCAAAGGGGTCAGACTGTAAATCTGATGGTTCACGCCTACGAAGGTTCGAATCCTTCTCTGCCCACCATAAGTTTTGTTTCACAAGATTTATGGTGAGGTCTCGCCCGCCACCAGAGGTGGCGAGGCAGACCCACCATAGTGGACTAAAATATTAGTGGGGTGTAAAAGAGGAATCGAAGTGAGTCCAGAAAATGCGACGAATAGGAGCATTTGATATCGGGACGAGTGGCCGACCCTAATCAGGGGCGAGGGACATGCTTAACTTTACAATTCGTGCCATGCACCAATTGTAAAGTTAAGCGATTAGGTTGAACCTTGATCTAAGATCTAACTATAGTGTTC
>Ga0172375_10001331_pt1 | contig 39867 bp, 35 predicted proteins | sample LakKiv1m_FD_114537 | JGI IMG/M metagenome (GOLD analysis project Ga0172375, IMG submission 114537) | Freshwater microbial communities from Kabuno Bay, South-Kivu, Congo - kab_092012_11.1m | ecosystem: Environmental > Aquatic > Freshwater > Lake | place: Democratic Republic of the Congo... | reverse complement strand
GGGCGTAACCGTGAAAGTCGTGTTAGAACCATGGTTAACTGTTCTGGAAGCTGGCGATATCGTACCGCCGCTCCCGCCGGAAGCTGAGACAGTATAAGTATTCAAAGTGAAGGTTGCCGTAACTTTTTTGTGCTCATCCATAGTAACCACGCAAGTGCCAGTACCAGAACAGCCTTCGCCTGACCAACCAGTAAAAGCCGAACCATAGCTTGCCGCGTGACTCAATGTAACAACAGGTTCGCCGCCAAAAGTATACGCACACGTATCTCCACAGTTAATACCGGCCGGATTACTGGTAATCGTACCTAAACCATTACCAAGCTTATTGATAGTCAGCGACCCCTTAAACGTCGCCGTGACGTTTCGAACATCGTCCATAGTGACAACGCAATAACCAGTGCCCGAGCAATCACCTGACCAACCCATAAATTCAACATCGCCCTGCGGACTCCAAAGAGGAAGTGCCTCCAAAGTTACTTCTTGGCCATAGCCAATAGAACTTGAACAAGTTTCTCCGCAGAGAATAGCCTCGCCAACTTGCGTCTTAACCAAACCCTGGTTTGCACCATTTCCATCTTTTGTGACGTTAAGAGCTTGCGGCTTTCCGGTGAACGTCGCTCTTGGCGATTGAGGCCTATCCATAATAACTGTACACTCATCGCCACTTACACTGTCACAATCAGACCAACTAGTAAAATCTGATTTAATTGTGGGCACTGCTTTTAGCGTAGCGGAAGTTTCATATCCATAGGTAGCCGAACACGTTGACCCGCAATCAATATTGGGATCGGCCGGAGGAGCGGTCAGACCGATTACCGTGCCCGGCCCCCAACGAGGATCAGATTTTAAAGCGGTTAATTCCTGAGAAACTCCGGTAAACTCGGCCGTCACCGATCTTGCCGCAGTTAGGCTAACCAAACAAGTATTACCGCTAAAACTATTGCAACCGGTCCAGCTAGAAGCAGTACTTCCGCTTCCAACAGCCGGGGTGGCGGTTAAGGTAACTGTCTCTCCGTGATAAAAAAGGCCCGAACAATCAAAATCTGTTTGCGTGCGTGATAAATACGAAAAGCCGCAATCGAGCCCTGAATTTTCAGTCCCCGAGCTATCAACTGAGTGCGGGTTGCTAGTGATTTTTCCCCGACCCGTCCCTGAGTAGCCGACAGAAAGTAAATAAGTCTTTAATTGAAAATTGGCCACCGCTTGTCTGATGCGGTCCATAGTAACAAAACACAAATCCGTTCCTGAACAATCGCCTGACCAACCGTTAAAGAAAGAACCTTCGGTCGGCGTAGCCGATAAGGTAACAAATGAGACTGGTTTTGCCCGGTACCAGTTGGAACAAATACTGCCACAATTGATATCACCCAAAGCGCTGGTGACTGTGCCAAGTCCTGTGCTTCTGCCGCTATTGCCCTTTGAAACATACAGCATAATTAAAATCGTTTTCTCTATCATTCCGCTTCTGTTTAAGATCACTCCCCGATTAGAAGTTCCGCTGTTGAAAATAAAGACTCCTTGATTGGAAGAGACTCCATCAATATAAGTGGTTGGATCAGGCGGAGCGAAAAAAATAGAAGAGACAATCGTTGACAGAGAGACACCGACTGGCAAAGTAGTCGTCTCAAAATTAATACTGCTAGCCGTGTGAATTACGCTTCCGTCGGTATTATAAAAAAGTTGATATTGACTGGCATTAATAATAAAAAGACCGTATCCGTTAGGCATACTCGCTCCCTGCTTTTTGCCCGAAATAGCCATATTTTGGGCTTGTCGTAAATCGGATGCGAATTTTTGCGAAGCGCGCAAAACATCATATGGTTTTTGGCCGGAGAAGTAGCTGACCATCATTGACCCCAATAAAAGAGAGACAATAAAAACAGACACTAAAAGCTCGATAAGAGTAAAACCGATTTCTTTTTTTTCGCGATAATTAAACATAAAAAACAAAAAAATCTAGAACCTTGATGACCAATGCCAAACTGGCGGCAAAAGCGGCCAAGCAATTGATAAGAATAAAGCGGTCTTTTATATATTATACCACAAACAGACCCTCCTGAATTTATGATTTAAAAGTAATAACCCCCATACCATTCCAAAAAAAATCGGCCAAAAAATAACATTGTCAGAGTCCCCCCAATTAAAAATGGCCCAAAGGGAATTTGCGATTTCATATTTTTTTTTCCTAAAAATATCAACCCCACTCCCACTACCGCCCCCGTAAAAAAAGCGAGAAGTAAAGCCCCCAGGATATCCGGCCAACCAAGCAATACTCCCATCAAAAAAGCTAATTTGGCATCACCCAACCCCATCCCCTTGCCGCGAGTAATTAAAATTATAGCCAAAAAGAAGATTGCCGCACCGAGAGCAGAAAAAAAATAAAGAGAAAAACGACCGATGATTTCATCAATTCCACCCAGAAGAAGCAACGATTCGAGGCTGCGCCATAAAATAGTTACGATAATCGCCGGAAATAAAATTACGTCAGGAATAATATAGTGACGCAGGTCGTAAACAAAAATTACCACCAGAGAGCAAAGAACGTACAGCAAGCAGCCCGAGACAAGCGAGCCCTCGACCGATAATCGCAAAGTTAAGAACTGAAAACTGAAAATTGAGACAACCAATAATCCTGTCGCCAGCTCGACTAACGGATATTGCCAAGATATTTTATTTCCGCAATATCGGCATCGACCGCTTAACCATAAAAAACTAACTAAGGGAATAAGGTCATACCAGGCTAATGTCTGTCCGCACTCCATACAATGCGAGCGTTTTTTTATCATCTCTTCGCCTGTTTCCAGGCGAAAAATTACCACATTTAAAAAGCTGCCAAGGCAAAGCCCAAATAAAAAAATAGAAAAATGCACGAAATATTCCATCTCCTATATTTTAGCATCTTTTTTCTAAAACAAAAACCATCCTGAAAGTAGGATGGTTTTTGTTTCGTATGCACACAAAGTCACCTAAAAAATTACGGGGTCACGTCATAAACCGGATCCGTACCGGCAAAGCCACCCGTCGCGCAGTCAGTATCAGGCCTGTCCGCATCAGTGCTTAATGGCGGTTTTGTTGCATCGGTGTTTTCCATTCCGATCGCCCTGGTTCCCAAGTGATAACCAAGGGTCGCGTCGACACAATACCGATAAGCAGAAGTCCCATCTGGATCTGTCGGCACTTCATTGATAAAAGTTGGCTTTAAGCTCGACAAGGCAGCCGGATAAGAGCCGTTAGTGTCATAATACATCTGCAAGGCTAGCTGCAACTGTCTGACGTCGGAGACTCGTCGGGCATCGCGCGCTTTTTGCCGAGCGGTGTTTAACGAGACCATAACGATGGTTGCCAAGATACCAATAATGGCGATAACAACCAATAATTCAATTAAAGTAAAACCTTTTTGTTGTTTTCTCATACTTGTCACCCCCTTTCATTTTGCCTCTAGGCCCGCCGCGAACGGCAAGAATAAAGGCTCTCTAAAATCTTATCGACTTTTTATTATGGCTTAACATCAAAGACCGGATCTTCGCCGGAGAAAGAATTCCCGCCAGAACAACCATCCGATTCAACATCAGCGTCACTAAGTAAAGCACTGCTATCCGGAATTTCCAGTCCTGCTTCCCTCGTTCCTAAATGAAAATTAGTGCCGCTTAGCGTGACGCAATACTGATATTCGCTTATTCCGTCCGGGTCCAATGGCATTGCGTTAATATAAGTTGGCATTAGATCAGAAAGGTCTGCTGGATAACGCCCCTTCGAGTTGTAATACAGCTGCAACGCCAACTGTATCTGATGAACATCCGATACGCGCCGCGCATCGCGAGCTTTGGAACGAGCCACGTTCAAAGAAGTCATAACCATAGTAGCCAGAACACCGATAATAGCGACGACTACTAAAAGCTCGATGAGTGTAAAACCGAGTTCTTTCTTTCTCCTTGTTTTCATAATAATATTTAAGTTTAAAAAATGACTTTTGCCTGCGCGACCCCCAGGGTCAATTTTTAATTCAGACCGTCCGCCGCCAACCAAAAATCTTATTACATAGTATTGGCGATGTTGTAAATCGGCATTAAAATGGCTGAGACTAAGACGGCCACCGCGCCACCGATTAGCAAAATCATTATCGGCTCAATTAACTGAGAGATTGTTCCCACCGTAGCGTCTATTTCTTTATTATAAAACTGCCCTAACTTTTTTAAAATAATATCCATTGATCCGGTTTGCTCGCCTGTCGCGATCATCTGGGTAACCATACCGGGAATTTCTTTATGCTTAGCGAAAGAACTGGATAAGGTATTGCCTGCTCGCACGTCATCTTTGGCCTCTTCAATAATTTTTTGATAGACTGAGTTTCCCACTACCTCGCCGGTCACTTGAAGCGCCTGCATAATTGACAGGCCTCCTTGAATTAACGTACTCAGATTATCAGCAATCCGCGTCACGCAAATTTTCTGAAAAATTTGTTTACCAAAAAGCGGCAATCTAAGCTTAATCGTATCCCACTGCTGGCGAGCGGCTGTCGACTGTTTCAAGGCATAGAAAAAATAAAAAATCACACCAAGTAAAAAAAGCAAAAGAAGCCACCACCAATTAACCAAAAATTCCGAAAGCCACATAACTATCTTCGTCATCCACGGCAAGTCTTGGCCACTCTCTTTTACGAATCCGATTAACTTAGGCACGACCAAGACCATCATCAAAACTGCGATTACAAAAAAAGCGCCAACAATAAAAGCCGGATAAGTCAGAGCAGAGCGGATTTTACTGTTTAAATCCTGCTGTTTTTCAAGATAATCAGCCAAATAGTTGAGAGAGCTCTCCATACCGCCCGAAGCCTCGCCGGCTTTCACCATATTAACAAAAAAATTAGAAAAGACCTTGGAGTGTCGCGATAAAGCCTTTGAAAGAACCGCCCCGCCTTCAACGTCACTGGAAACTTCCATTATGATACTTTTTAAATATTCATTTTCACTTTGCAAGGCGAGAGTTTGCAGCGAGGTCAAAATCGGCACTTGAGCAGAAACTAAGGTGGCTAATTGTCGCGAAAAAGCGACCATTTCTTTTGTCTTAACGCGCTGGAAAATTTTTAAATTTTCCGCCAAGAATGAACCGCCGGAAGAGCCGGTCCGCAAATCTAAGAGAATTAGACCTTTCGATTGCAACGCCTCAACCGCTCCAAGATGACTGGGAGCCTCGACTATACCCGTCTGCATTTCTCCTTGTTTTGTTCTCGCGACGTAATTAAATTCCATTTTTTAAATCCTAGCCCCTCGTCTTGGTGCTAAAAAATTATGATTATAATCTAAACGCCAAGCTTCCTTTTAAGGCTAAAAAGATTAATTATTTTTCTAGTATCATCTTTAGTTCATGCGGATTGTTTGAATAGATTACCGCGTTATCGTAAGTAATCATTCCTCGGCTAACCAAGTCCGACAAAGAACGATTTAATGAAATCATCCCTTCTTCATAGCTGGTTTCGATAACCATATCGATCTGATGCGTTTTCCCCTCGCGAATCAAATTACGCATGGCAGAATTAGCAATCAGAAGCTCTACCGCGTTAATCATGCCGCCGTTAACCGCCGGAATCAATCGTCGGGAAAGAATGCCTAGCAAGGTGGCCGCTAATTGCATCTTAATCTGCGTTTGCTGATGAGGCGGGAAAGTATCAATAATTCGGTCAATCGTCTGAGCAGCAGTATTAGTATGCAAAGTCGAAAAAATTAAATGACCGGTTTCGGCCGCAGTCATAGCCGCCGAAATTGTTTCCGGATCTCTCATTTCGCCAATCATACAAACATCAGCGTCTTGCCGAAACATCGCCCTAAGGCCCCTATGAAAATCGCTAACATCCACTCCAACTTCTCGCTGGTCAATAATGCATTTGTCCTGCATAAAAACATACTCGATCGGATCTTCAATTGTGATAATATGGTCTTGCCGAGAATGATTAATTTCATCAATCATCGCCGCCAGCGCCGTTGATTTGCCGTGGCCAGAAGGGCCCACTACCAGAAAAAAACCTTGCGACGCTTGGGTAAATTTATGCAAAACTGGCGGCAGGTTCAAATCTTCAATTGTCCGTACTCGCGATGGCAGAAAACGTAAGGCCGCAGCTAAATTATTGCTTTCTTGATAGATATTAACCCTAAAACGCGCTTCATCTTTAAAGGTCATAGACAGATCGATGTCTCGACTGTCCATCAGTTTTTCTTGCTGTTCCTTGCTTAATAAGCTAAAAATTAAATTTTTTACCGACTCAGCGTCTAGCACTGGCCACCCTTCCAAATCAACTAAGCTGCCATCGATCCTTAAAATCGGCGGACGGCCGACGGAAAGATGCAAATCGGTTGCGTCTTTTTTAACCACTTCGGCTAAAAGCTTGTTCACGTCTTCTCTGTAGTTTTGATCTGGCATAAAAATAATTTAAAATGTAAATTCTCCATTCCGCAATGCCTGATGACTGTCCTCAATCATTGCGACAAAATAAAATTTAATTTTTAGTTCGTTAAATTTTTAATAACTTCCTCATTTTCGCGATTACTTCGGTTGGCGTGAAATGCGCTTTTATAATATAATCGTCTGCGCCAAGACTCAAACCTTTTTGCACTTCTTCTTTCTGGCTTAGATTAGTCAGCGCGATTACGAAAATTTTGTCAAATTCCTTTTTGGCTTTCAATTCTTTTAAAACCTCAAAGCCGTCTTTTTTCGGCAAAATGATATCCAACAAAATTAAATCTGGCCGAAATTCATTTATTTTTATCAATCCCTCTTCCCCGTCAAAGGCTGCCTCAACATCGAAACCATTTTCGACTAGTTTATTGGAGTATATGCCTGACAAAAATCTATCATTTCCTATCAACAAAACTTTTTTTCTAATCTCCGACATAAAAATTTAATTCAATCTTTCAATCATGATTATGGCCCCATCGCATTGTCGCACCCCTTGGTATATCCCCGGAGAGAATCCGTTTCTAAACAGAACCTTAAAACATACGTTGAGTCATCAAGCAATGACTGGTATTGATAAAAATAAGGAATGGAACCAACCATGGAGTTTATCGGGTCAAGCGAAATTTTTTCTATCATTCGCCCGTTTTTCAGCTCATTCGAGAGAGGGTCGGATCCAGTAATCACCGTCAAATCCGGAACCGAAGGATAAGTTGAAAATTGAGTCTGATACAGCGCCAAAGCATTACGGATTGCCTTCATATCGGCGACTCGACGGCTGTCTCGAGCTTGCACCTGCAAATCGTTAACCGCTACCGCAACAACTGCGACTAGAATAACGAAGACACCAATAACGATTAAAAGCTCAATCAATGTGAAACCGGCTAGTCTTTTACTTCTTTCTCTCTTTTTTGCTATGTTCATAATATATATCAAATTCCGAATTTCTAATTTTAAACCGTACCCTTAATTTATCTGTTCCGTTTCTACCACGCTAATTAACTCTTCGAAAGAGATTAAGCCTCTTAAGACTTTCAACAAACCGTCCTGGCGCATTGTTAACATGCCTTGCCGCTCCGCTTCTTCCTTTATTTGACTTTCAATAGCCCCGCTAATAATAATCTTCTCCAGCTGTGGCGTCATCGCCAGACACTCAATAATCGCAATCCGATCTTTAGTTCCTTTCTGGGCGCAAAATTTGCAGCCGGGTGCTTGCCAGATTTTTATATTATTCAAATCAACATCGGCAAATTCATTTCGAGCTTCCGGAGGAAGAGAATTTATCTCTTTTTTTAACATTTCCATTACCTTGGGTTCTGCGTCAACCGGTTTTTTGCATTCCACGCAAAGACGTCGAGCCAGTCGCTGAGACATGGCCAAGGAAAGCGAAGGCGGAATCAAAAAATTCTGCACGCCCATATCAACCAGCCGAGGAATAACGCCAATCGCGTTATTGGTATGGATAGTCGAGAGAACAATATGACCGGTTAGCGCGGCGTGAGTAGCCAGCTCGGCTGTTTCCGAATCGCGAATTTCTCCGACCATAATAATATCCGGATCTTGCCGCAAGATTGAGCGGAGTCCCGAAGCAAAAGTATAATTGATTTCCGGCCGAATCTGAGATTGGCTGACTCCGTCCACCAAATATTCCACCGGGTCCTCTAACGAAACAATATTCATCTCTTCCGCGTTTAGGCTTTTTAAGATTGAGTAAAGCGTCGTGCTTTTGCCTGAACCTGTCGGGCCAGAAATTAAAACTAGCCCAAAGGGCTGATCGAGAGCCCCCTCCACCACCCGCAAATTACGCCCGTCTAATCCCAGTTGATCAAATCTTTTAACGCCAAGCTCCGGGTCGAGCAAGCGAAGAACTGCCTTCTCGCCAAAAGCCGTCGGAAAAGTCGAGACACGAAAATCAATTTTTTTACCGTCAACAATCGAATGGAATCGACCGTCTTGCGGAACTCGCGATTCATCAATTTTTAAAGAAGCTAAAATTTTAATCCGAGAAATAATCGCTGCCTGAATCGCCCGGGGAAGAACCAAGCTGGTATACAAAATTCCATCCACTCGAAAACGAATTTTTAATTGATTCTCTCCCGACTCAATATGAATATCACTCGCGCGGCCCTCGTTGGCATGGCGCAAAATGACAGCGACGATCTTAGTAATCGGCGCTTCGGCCATTATCCGCTCAAGCTCCGCTCCGGCAGTTTCTTCTTTGGGAGATTCCCGCGTCGCCAATTCTTTTTCCAGCTCCACCAGAGCCGTATCAACTTCTTCTTTCAGGGTACGGTATTGCTTTAAAATATTTTTAAAATCCTCCTCTGTAACCAAAAAAACCCTGAGCTTAAATCTTTTATTCTGAGCGATAAAACGCAACGCCTCTTGTGATTTTAAATCATCAGGATTTAGCATTCCGACATCCAAAACATCACCATTTTTTTCTATCGGAATAAATTTATAAAAAGTGGCTGCTTCTTCGGTTATTTCCCGCAAAACATCCGGCGGAATCGTTTTCCCGGCCAAATCGGCTAACGACACCCCTAGCTTGCCGGCACGTTCTCGAGCTATCTTAATTTCATCTTTAATATTGGGCATGCCAATTTTAATTTATCGGTTTTTCAACTTAAATTTTTAACTGACTAGCTGATTCTAGAATGGCAAGAACGGATTTTCCCTTCCCTTTTCACCAACAACTACCGGCAAGCGATCACTTAAAATTAAAGACTGAAATTTTTTATCTTTAAAAATCGGGTTGTCTAGGTTTATTTTATTTAATGATTCAAATAATTTATTGCGCTCGTTGATTTTCCCCATGAGAACAGGATTGATTTGCTCCGATGTACCAGTCACGCCCGATAGCATAGCCGGATCAACAGAGGTCCCGTCAGAACCGCTAAAAAAGCCAAAATAAATAACCCCAATTATAAAAATTACAATCACAGCAAAAATGGCTATCATTTTTTTATTTTTTTGCCGCTGCGGCGTATCGATTACAATATTTTTTTCAAACTCACCGGGTATAATTGCCATATTGTCATCTGAAATAAGTAATTAAAGAAACCGCGAACGTTTGACTCATCGTCAATTCAGATAGCGAGCCTTTGCTGGTCAAGCCAAAACTCATAACATCCATAATTCTTAAATTTTCTTCAACTGACGATAGAAAATATTTTAAAGAATCCTGGGTCCCACTCAAAGACACTTCCACTGATAGTTTTTTTGCTTCGTTTTTTTTAGTTGAAACAGCTGCCGGACTAACGGAAGAGGTGCCACTCTGAGTTGTAAGCGCTGTTGCTTTAGTTTTTTTAACTTCCGGCACCGTAAAATTCACGCTATTTAAAATTAAACCGGCTTGCGAAGCGAGCTGTTCCAGCTGAACCAATAGTCCAGGCAGATCTTCTCCCTTGGGAATGGACTGACTGACCCTTTCAGCCTCATCCGTCATTGTATTATATTTATTTTTTAGAGATTCCAGTTTCCGGCTCAAGGCCTGAGTGTCCTCTAATTTAGCCTGCCAAATTTTTAACTCCCCCCTCAATCCAGAAACCTTGCTAAAGACCGGCAAAAAATACTGCCAGCCGACTAAAACGGTTAGAATAATCAAAACGGCAATGATAAGAATTGGCTTGCTCATTCTTCTTGTAAAATCTTAGGATTAAAATTAAAGGTTGCATTGAAACCAACTCCGCCGCCCTTATCCATCGAAATGCTGCTAACGGCAACGTTTAAGAATCCGTCGCCAATCAAAGCGAGCATCTGTTTAGCCAAGGTTTCGTAATTAGCCGTAAACCCCTTAGTAACGATGCTACTGGCCAGGACGGACAATTCAAATGACTGCCATTGAACGCGCGGCAAGGTCGCCTTGGCCAATTTATCAAAAGCCTTTGAAACATAAATATGCGACTTTAGCAAACCTTGCGCTAACACAGAAGTATTTTCAAGGTCAACAATCTTAGTCGCCATTTCTTCGTCTTTGTCATTAAAAACTTCCGCTTGCTTTTTCTTTAAATCATTTATCTGCCCCGTCAATACGTTCCCATAGATTGTCAAACTGCCCCAAAGCAGCAGGACCAGAATAAAAGCCGAACCGCTTAAAATTATCCCCAGCTTCGCCATGGTCCTTTTTTTCTCTGGACTGATAACCACCCCTCCGCTACCGCCCAAATGAGACAACCCCTCTCTGGTTTTTTTAAAAACAGCCAATGGCGACAATTTCACATTTGCCAAAGGAACTTCTGTTTCGCTTTTTTTATAATCTTTCGGGAATAGATCCATAATTAATGCAAAATATAAATATATCTTCTTCTCGTAAAAAAATTAACTGCTAAGTTTAAACTTCGCGCATCGCCAGCCCCACGGCAACCGAGAACTGTGGACCTAATTCTTTTAAAAACCCCCCAACTTCCTGACTATGGCTTACTCTCGCGAAAGGATCTCCAACCTTAACTGGTATTTTTAATTTTGTACTCAAAAATTCTACTAATTCTTTCTCGTTTGTTCGGCCACCTGCAAGTAAACACTGCCCCACTTTTTTATTATAACGCATTTGAAAAGTGTTAACAATACGATCCATCTCCATCAAAATAATTTCCTTGCTTGTCGAGTCCAAGTTATGGCTCATCTTAATCGCTCCCTGATCAACTAAAATCAAATCCGTACTTTTACGCCCTAAATCAATTAAAGCGTAAGCACTTTTGTCGTTGCCGATTAACGATCGGGTCAGACTAAAGGCTTCCTGCTCTAAAGCTATTAACTCCAACTTGGCCAAAGAAGCAATCTTAGTCAGTCGAGTAATAATTTCTTTGGGCACCGCCAGGAGCAAAATCTGAACGGTTGAAGAGCTCTCGCCCGCAGTGCTATTGCTTCCCCCCGCCGGCGAAATAGAGTCAGTCGCTCCCTTGGCGGCCACGTCTGATAATTTATTATTCCCGACCGAAAGAATACTCCAGTCCAGCACCACGTCCGCCAATGGTAAGGGAACATATTTTTGCGCTTCGTACGGCACAGCTGCCCCCAATTCTTTTTCTGGCATTGCCGGCAAGGTGATTACCGTTGAAAAAGTTTTATCTACCGATAAAGAAATGCTGGCTCGACGCACAGAGACTTTTGAGCGCTTGATTAAATCAGTAATAATCCTGGCGATTTCTTCGTCTTTAAGCTCATTGATGCTAAAAATCGCATCATTTTTTGTTTGGGCAATTGCGTAATTAATCAAAAAAACTCGCTCGTCTTGCTTGCCTAGCTCAATGATTTTAATTGAGCTGGATCCAAGATCAATTCCCAAAACTGCTCCACCTTTTTTTTCAAAAAGCCAGTCTAACATAAAAGATTTAAAAGCTTTTTATCACTGACTGAATTATAACACAAAACAAGTGCCCTATTATCCACAATCAGCATTTATTCCCCCGCCAAGAGATCAAGAAAAATTCTATTTTTTAAAAAGATTGGCTCTTTTAAAAAATTGGCTGTAATTCGTCATCGCCACGCCGCTCAAGGTAAAACTTCCAGATTCCCTCGCATCGGGAAAATAATCGGCACTTCTGGCACTTTGCCGTCTTGGCTCGACCAGCTTTTGGCCGGGAGCCCTCTACGTCCAGATTAATAAATTCAGGACCCAAATGTTCGGTTTGGAAATGCTGAACTTCGAGCAACTCACTAACTTGATCAAGGTACTCGGTAAAATAGCAAAGCGGAACGTAGCGAATATGCCAATGCCCAAAATCACCTTTTTTGCCGATATCAAGACATTGACGAATAAAAGGAGCTGCTTCGGAAATTCTGGGAACTAGTTCTTCAAAGCTATTGCGAGCCGCTCCTTCGTTGCAATCGACAAAAATAAATTCGGCGTTACGAATTCCGAGTCCATAGATGAATTTTCCAATTTTAGGCAACTCCCGATAATTCTGATTAACAATTGTTGTATTGGATCCAATCGCCTCAACGCCCAATAATTTTTTGACGTTATTAAATCCCTTGACCAGCTGGCCAAAGCTGCCTTCGGAGCGAGTTAAAAAATCGTGCGTTTTAGCATCATGTCCATGAATAGAGAACACCACGCTATTTAAACCGGCACCAATCAGTTTTTCAGCGTATCCCGGATAAGAGAGCATTCGGCCATTAGTCGCCATCATAATGGTTTCAAAGCCCAAAGATTTGGCAGTTTTTACTAAAGATAAAAAATCCGGCCTGATTGTTGTTTCGCCACCGATAAATTCCAGATACGTCGTGCCCCTCTTTCTGGCCCCTTCTATCTCTTTCTCAATCTGCGCGGTGCTCTTATTGGCGAAAGAATGCTTGTTAGCATCAATGCAAAAACGACAACTGTTGTTGCATTCATAGCCCATGATAATAACGGTTTTCTTGACCTTACGCGGTTGATTGTTTTCCATAACTCTGCATCAATTGATTAATCTTAAAAAAGCGTTCAGTAAAGATTTTTCCAAAATGACGGTGACAACGGCTCCGGCAAAAACCCAAATCGCAAAGGGCGAGCTTTTTAAAATATTGATTTTTTTCATACTTCTATTTGAAAAACTGTTTTTAATTTTTTCGACCTGTTCTTTGTTCAGGCTTATTATTCCGGGACTTTCCCCTTTCGGAATGCCGTGCTCGTTTAACAAAGAAGGGTCTACTATCATTCCCTCTTCCAACTCTTCAATGCTTGTCTCTTGGTGTTGATTTTTTTTAAAATAAAAACTGATTAACCCCTGGAATGCGGCAAAAAGAGCCATGAAAATAACGATGGACTTTATAACCATATAGATTTTCGCCAACGCTTCAGAATAATTGATTATTAGTCCATAACCCAAAACAAATAGAGAAGCCACAAATAATGACCAAACCAGCCACCGCCGCTTGGCTACCCCGCTCATAATTTTATTAAAGATAATCAAAGTGGCAAAGATAAAAGGTTGCCAAGCGGCTAGGTCTACAAAAAGATACTGTCTAATCGGCTCTCGAAAAAAATTCACTAAAAACATGATAAAAATCGGCAGGACCAGTCCCTTGGATGTATCTTTAATCTTTTTTATAATAGCAGGCCGATTGAAAGACCAGGTTGAATGCTGGCTTTCTCCTCTTTCCAAAAAATTAAATTTTATCGCCCAATAATATCGTAACTTTTTATAAGCAAAGACCAATAGGTAAAGAACGATGTTAACGGATAAATAAAGCAAAAAAACGGCGAAGATGTTAATGAGCAAGACGAAAGACGGAAAAATCGGCACATAGGATTGCCGATAATGAAAAAGCGGGATCAACAATGAATAAACTATAAAAAGCTTGGCGTCTCCGGCCGCCCAAGAATTGAATCGCCAGAGAGCAAAACTGGCTACCGCCGTTGATAAAAAATTTAAAAAACTTTCCAGCAAAAAAGAAAGGTTAAAAGTATAGATTGGACCGGAAGAGTCAGCCGGCAGATGCAAAACCTGAGAATAATATAATCTAGTTACCGGAGAAGCGACAAAATACCAGATAAAACATAATAGAAAAACAGCCGCCCCCCAGCCAAGACCCAGGACGATCCATTTATTTCTTATCTTGCCGTATCTTATATCCTCATAGCTCGTGACTATGCCGATAAAAAACGCTAACGGGAGCAAAGCTATATCTATTAATAACGCCATTGATTTAAAAACCAGCTAGTCTATATTTTATAGAATAAAAACCGTGAAAAAACCAAGCGACTGGTTAAATAATTATTTTATTTACGGGCCGATAAAAATCAGCCGACAGTTCCATCTTTATTTTTTCTCTGATGGGAATAAAATCCTCCTTACTGACATTTTCCAGGTAGCCCTTATGAATGCCCAGGCAAAGATTTTTATAATTACACTTGCCGCAAGCATCGACAAAGTCGACTTCTTTGGCCGGCAACGTACGCCAAACATACGGCCAGATTTCCTTGTCTACGGCACATAATGGAAAATGATAAAATCTTATCTCCTTAAAACGATTTAGAGCCGGAGCCGTTTGATTAATATACGGCCGGACTTGAGCATAATTAATTTTTACCAGGTCAATATTTTTTATTGCCTGCGCCTCAAACTCCATGAAGATGACGATTACTCGATCCAGCGACGGAGCCTCTTTTTGCAACAGACGCAACGTTTCCGGTATATGTCGATAAGTGATCTGGCTCAAAACTGTCCTAATACCAATCGCCTGGCCTCTTTTTTTATTTTTGAGCAAATTTTTTAATCCCTTGATTGCTTGTTCAAAACTGCCCTTAACCTGAGTTACGCCGTCATGCACTTCACTTGTCGGTCCACAAAGCGACATATCTATTTCAAGATTATTGGTTACCGACAAAACCTTATCGACAAAATCCTGATAAATAAAACGCCGGCCGTTCGTTAAAAGCTTGAGCCGTTGCCCGGGGAAATTTTTGGCCAAATATTTTAAAATATCCAAAAATTGCGGATGCAGAGTCGGCTCTCCTCCGGTTAAATAGATTGACTCCGCCTCGTTGATTTTTTCTTTATGTTTTTCCAGCCGTTTAATGATTGTCGTAAAGTCATATTCAAAATCACCGTCCCAGGCCGGCCAGGGCCTATCGGGATTAGTACACATTAAACAACTGTTATTACATCTGTCCCAAACGCATAAATCAATCGTCATAATTTTAACTTCGGGCGATAAGCGCGCTTTGTCGAGCAAAAAATGTTTCACTCTTACTTGGCATTGGAAAACAGTTATAATTTAAATTCTTTCGTTCCGTATAGATTTATATAATACGGGTGGATACCGCTGCACCTAATTTTAAACTCGCATCTTTCGCATAAATCAAGACGGGTCTTTTGCGGACTTTCTTCTAGACACGGAAACGATAGATGCCGATATTTTTTAGGAAAAACGCAAGATGGGTATTCAACAAATAAAAATTTAGCCAAAGCGCCAAACTCGTCCTGGACTCTAATCAGATACGGTACGACTTCTGACATTTTGGCTATGATTTTTCGCGAGCTGACGATATTCTTGTTAAATGGCAGGATATGGCCGATATTAATTTCCCTTATCCCCAGATCAAGATAAAATTTTATAATTTTTACCAATTCCTGATAGTTAAGCTTGGTGACCATCACGTTTAGAACCAGGCTTAATTCCTGTTTTTTCTGCCAAAGAATAAAATTTTTAATACCTTGCAGTGTCTGGTCGAAGCTGCCGCGAGTTGCCGTATGAGCATCATGCAATTTGGCGTTATGGCCAGCCACCGTTATCACGGCCTGAGTTAAGCCGTTAGCTACGATTTTGCGGACAAAATCCGGGTAAGCCAGCATCCGGCCATTCGTAGTTATTCCAATTTGCTTGAATTTTAAATTTTTAGCGTATTTGATCAAATCAATAATATCTTTCCTCAAGGTCGGTTCCTGCCCCATAAAATTAATGAAATCAAATTTCTTTCTAATAGCTGCTATTTCCTGTTTTAGGCTTTCCGTTCCCTTGTCATAAAATTTCAAATCCATTTCAAAACAATAAATACAGCGATTGTTACAAACGTCTCCCGCATAAAGAAAAGGACTCGTTCCGACCGGTCCCTGATAGTTTTCTCTGGCAATAATTAGATTGTTTGTTTTCATGCTACTTGACCGGCTTTAACTCATCCAATCCGAAAGCTTCCGCGTAACTCCGCCAAACACCATAGCAAATATCGTTGTATTTACATTGCTTACAAACCGGTGATTTCACTTTTTTACCTTTTCTCGATTCGTCTAGCGATGTTTCAAATTCCGGCCCGACCAGCAAGGTATCAAGCTGGCCTAAGTCATTAATATAGCTTTCGTGTTCCGGCATAAGACAAGAAACCATATTGTAGACAAAGCAGCCGATTTTCCCTTTTGAAATTTCATTTGTGATGTCCATGGCCCGACAAATATGAGGCGCGACATCGCTCATTTTGGCAATAATATCCGTATTGTTGATAACATTACCTTCGATCATCGTCATCGTAAAACGGAATTCTTCTATGTCAAAATTGCTCAGCAGAAATCTAACGTGATCCTCCAAGTGCGCATAGTTTAGTTTCATCAAGACAATATTGATTTTAACTTTTTGGCCGAGTTCATTTAAATTTTTAATCCCCTGAATCGTCTGCTTATATGTTCCGGGCACGCCCATAATCCGGTCCGCCACGTCTTCAAGATGAGAGTGGAAAGAAACGACAAAATTATTCACCCCGCTGTCAATTAATTTTTTGCAATATTCCTTATAGACATACATTCGGCCGTTCGACTGAACTTCAATGTGCGATAGGCCGATTTTTTTAGCGTAAGCGGCTAAGTCCGGCAAATCGCGGCGCAGATTAGGTTCGCCGCCGGAAAAGGCAAAACCCCGAGCACTCATTTGCTTTGCTTTGTCGATGTCCTTAATAACGTCGGCGTACGGCCTAATGGCGTGATAATCGGTGCTGCCAAGGCTGCGCTGGATTTGCAGACCGGTTGAGCACATTATGCACTTACAGTTGCACTTAAAGATTATCAAACTCTCAACTTTGCCGGTCTGATCGTTTTGCGCCGTTGGTTCCGGACTGTTTTTTTTAACTGATTTCTTTTTAACCATGGGGTTTTCTTGTTAATTTAGACAATCGTGTTTAGTCGCCAATTTCTTTACTTCTGAATCTCCGTATCTCTCCAAATAGCTTCGCCAGATTCCGCCGCATTCCTTATAATACTGGCATTCTTTACAAATATCAACGTTCTGGCGGTAGACATCGCTATACCCCCCTTCTTTATCAATTTCGATGCGCTTGGGATTGTAACCAACCTGCCGGCTTGTTTCCATTCTTGCCTTAGCGCTAACTAAACAAATATTTTTTTTCTGTCTTAAAATCGGAGCGAAGAGGCAAAGAGGAAAATCGAAAAAACCAAATTCCTGAAATCCCGATGCCAGCGCCTTCAGACCGTTCAACTCTCGGCTTAATTCCAGCAATCGCACGACTAAAGTATCGTAAAACTTTTTTGCATTGCTATCAGGAATTAAATCCAGAAGATACCAGTGCTTAATCCCAAGCGACTGGACAAAATAGCCAAATTTTTTAATCGGCTTATAGTTTAGCCGAGAAATAACCGAGCTGACATTTAAATGCACGCCCGGAAAACCTTGTGCGTTTTTTATGCCGGCAATTATTTGATCAAAAGACCCCGGCGTCCGGGTTAAGGCTTCATGGGTTTTTTTATCCGGCCCTAACAGCGAAAAAGTAATCTTATTCAACCCGGCTTCGATGATTTGCTGGCAAAATTTGTCATAACTAAAAAGGCGCCCGTTGGTACTAAAAGCAATTTTTTGATAACCAAGTTCTTTTGCGCCTGCCACCAAATCGACAATGTCTCGCCTCGCAGTGACCTCTCCGCCCGTAAATTCAACGGCATCAAAACCCTCTTCTCTCCCCTGTTTTAAATCGCCAATCAGATCATGGTGACTCCGATCAGAATAAAATTCACCCTTGCCATGAACCGAACACATCAAACAATTATTATTACAAGAAAACCCCGTTAGCACTAAAAGGTTCTTATTGTTGTTTTCCATGTTAAAAAATTACTTCAATGATGTTTTATATAAAAAAATCTTATGGCCATCGGCAAAAAAAGAAAAAAACTCTTTTTCAACATTCAGATATTTTCTAATTAATTCTTCAAATTTTTCGGGGCTGATCGCGTTGCTCAGAAGATCTACCCTACTGCCGAAACCCCAAATGCCCTGAGAAACATAAATAACGGTACTCGAGCTCGCCGCTTTTAAGGTTTGCTGAAAATCGGCTTCCCGACCGAGACCCTTAATTTTATAATTATCAACCGAAGCAGCCGAAAATAAAAGAGTATTTTTGCCGTTAGAAAGGAAGAGGGCGTTTTTCGTTGCCCGAAATTCATTTTGCTCCTTTTTTAACAAAAGATACTCCTTGTAGGCGGCCGCGTCAACCGGAGAGGAAGGGTAAAAATAATGATAAAAACGGAACCCGCCCGCCGGACCCAGAGAAACCGAGTATAAAGAAAAAACGGAAGCAATAATAACTACAATAATAGTCGTTTGGGGATAGAAGGAAAAAATATGCTTAGCGCCCACGGCGGCCAAGACGGCCAGCGGAAAAACTAAAGAAGCTAAGTATTTATATGAATTGAACAAGCCCTCGTTATGTAATATCGCATAGTAGAAAAAGAAGATCAAAAAATAAAAGATAAAAAAACCCACCGGCTTTCCATATTCTTTCCAGCCCCGCCAAACAGCTACCAGCGCCAGCAATAAAAAAAATCCCATCAAAGTATCGAAACTGGAAATCGCTTTTATATTCTGCTCTAAATTCAGAATGAATATCTTCAGGTGATTTACCAGAATATCCCGAAAAAAATAATTTCCCCTTATAAGATAACGATGGACCAGCAAATCGTTACTGCCGGCGTTCCGAGTAAAGATCCTTAAGGCCATCAAGAAGAGCGGCAATAAAAATATTGAGTACAGGACAAGGCCGAAGTGAAAAAATCTTTTATTTTTTATAACCGGCGCGATGAATATCGCCACGAAGGCCAAAAAAATTAAGGCAAAAATTATATACTCCTGGCGAGCGCCTATCGCCAAAAAAGAAGCGACGGCCGCCAATAAAAAAAGCCCGGTTTTATTAGGAGAGCGGCAGAAAGCCGCCGCCAAGAACAAAGAAAAAAAAGAAAAGAATAAAGCCAAAACGGTATAGTCCTCAGTAAGGGAAAAAATAAAAACAACCGGACAGATGGCAAAAAAGACAGAAGAAAAAAAAGCGATTATTTTGTCTTCAAACAGCAACCAAATAAAAAGATAAATAAAAAAAACGCTAAAAAAAGTCAGAAAAATATTTAAATTCACCACGAAATCAAAATCTATTCCATGGCAGATAAATGAAAAAAACTTGATTACCGCCGAATAAACGAAACCCAGCTGAGTCGAGTCCGCCAGCGGAATTGATTTTGCCCGCCACAGCAATCCAGCGCCAAAGCTTCCCCGGCTGCTGAAAGTATGAGGCAGCCAAAATAGTTTATAAGCTAAAATTGTCAAATTAAAAAAGATCAGGCTTCGGGGAATTTTTTTAAACAAATTCCACATCACCTTTAAATTGCAGCCCAATAAGACGACAAAACCCGTAAAAGACAGGCCATAAACCAATAAAAAACTCCCGGTTAACACGATTTTTTATTCTTAAAATTAAACGCATTTTTGCTGCCCAGAATCGCCATGGAGTTAAATCCTATTACATAAAGATATTCCAAAACATCAAAAAGTCTCAGCTTGGACCGGCCCAGTTTTCTTCCTACAAAATAAGTCGGGGTTTCAAAAAATGTCCCGCCAACACGCAATGAGTTCAGAAGAATTTCCGTTTGAAAAGCAAAACCGCTTGATCTAAAATGACTAAAGTCTAATTTTTCTAATAATCGCCTTGAGTAAAGCCGGAACCCCGACGTTGGATCGAAGATTCGATGCGGCAAAAGACAACTGGTTGCCCTTCCGGCTAACCGACTGCCTAAAAGCCTAAGAAGACTCCACTCTTTTACCTCTCCTCCCCGGATATAGCGAGACGCGATTATAATATCTGCCCGCCAATTATTTTTTAATAAGTCAGGAATTGAAAGAAAGTCGTGGCTACCATCAGCATCCATGGTACACAAAAACTCGAAAGGAAACTTGCAGAGAGCGTATTTCAGGCCTTCCCGATAAGCCAATCCCAGACCACGCTTGAAATTAATTATAAAAAAAATATTCTCTTTAATTTTTGAAAATTTTTCTATTTTCTTGAGACTGGCATCCGAATCGTTTTTTGTTTTATCCTGCGTGACAATAAAGAGAACCCCCATATCTTCGTCTAGCCTTGCCAGCGAATTAATAAATGGGTCTAGAGTCGCCTCTTCATTCAAAATCGGCACCAAAATAATTGTTTTAATCTTTTTTAAAACCATAGCCGCTGATTTATGGTCGCTCACGATTTCCGCGTCTTAATAATTACGAATCGCCTTACCGGTTTAATTAATAATATCGCCGATGACAGCATCGGGCGCAAGCTGGCGGCATCTTTTTTTGTACTAAGTTCTTCCTGAATTCTTTCATCGCCGAATTGCCCCAAACTTCTTTAAGGGCGGCCGATTTTAGATTACCAATAATGACATTGCAACCCAGCACCCCGCCGCCGGGAGTCGCCTCCAGATTAGGCAGGACGCTCAGCCCCAACCAAGGCATCAAACAGTTATTTTTAAAATCGCTTCTTTTCTCCAAAAAATAAAACTCTTTCAGGTCTTTATTTTTTATTTCCGGGATAAAAACCAGATCAAATGGCGCCTTAATTTTTTTTACCGCTTCCATTTGGGCCCCTAAAATTGATAGGTCTATCCGCGGAGACTGCGTCGCCGGATTAAAATAAGAATGCTGGAAAGCGAGAAGATCGATGCCTAAGTCATTTTTTATAAAATAATCCACTATGTCCGTTAGACGGAAATAATTATTCTCGCCAATAAGACAATTTATATTAATTATTTTGTTCCGACGGGCCGAGACCTCTTTGTCTCTCAACGCTTTTATTCCCCTGACTGCTCGGCCGAAGCAGCCATTGAAATTTCTTAGTTGATCATGTTTGTCCTCCAGGTCGTCCAGGGAAATGTTTATCTGATCCAGACCAGAAAATGAAATTTTATCAGCAAACCTTTCCAGCAAAATTCCATTGGTCGTAAGAGAAGACTTTAGTCCCGCCTCGTCGATTAAGGCTAGGATTTTTTCAAATTCGGGATGCAATAATGGTTCTCCCCCAAACAAATGAATTCTCGGTTTAATAAAAAATGATTTCGCTTCCTTAAAGATCCTCCCCAGATCATCAACGTCGATAAATCTGTTCCTCGTTTGATAAAAATCATTTTTACGCTGGTAGCAGGCAGGACAGAAACAATTACAGTCCAGCGTAAGATGTAATAATAAAAAAATAGGTTGCCGGATAAAAAGCTGGCTAAGTCTGATTAGATTTAAAAGCCTTATTTTACTGTTTATAAATTTTTTTAAATTTATTGTCATGTTGATTTTCTGAGCTTTATAGAATAGGCGTTAATCGACCCTTCTTTAAACAAAAATTCCTGCTCAAAATATTTATCAAAAAAAACTTTTTGCGCCTCAAAATCAACTCCCCGCCGCTTGTCGTCAGGCGGAAAATAAATTAGACAGCTAGACTGCGAAGCCTCCCGAAGGAAAACGCCATTATTCGCGGCCATGGCCGCTTGAGTAAAGATGGTCTTTCTTTTATTGCCGGGGATCATTTCGCCCCTCGCCACCATAGCGTCATCGCTAATGATAAGACAATCATCTGGCGTTCGGCCAACCGCCTTGATTAAATCCGCGTATATCGTCTGCCGTTGGTCTAAAAAAAATGTTTTGGGAACAGTCAAGATCGAAGTCCTAAAGATTAGAACGGAAATAACGGCTAAGAAAATTATTTTTAAAATTTCTCCCTTGAATAGCGATTGTATCCTAAAAAAAGCGTAACCGGCAAGAATCGAATAAGCGGGTACGAACATCAGAGTGTAGCGCACCGGACCGTCGCAGGCCATTGTTTCCGGGTCACAGCCCAAGTAAAAAGAATAGAGGGCAAAAAAAGTAAAAAACCACCCCAGAACGAATAATTTTTCTCGCCTGTCCTCCTTGCTAAAGACAAGAAGGCACCCCAAGAAAAAAACGCCAGACGCTATAAAATTAAAACGCAGCGGGAACGGTCCAGTTGGCCACCAGAAAGCGCCAATCGGCAAATAGTTAAACAGAATCTTGATATTTAAGAAACTTTGAGGAATAAAATAAGAGACCTCAAATAGCGGCCGCTCAAAGCTGCTGGCAACGTGAGCGAACGGATTAGTCGCCAAAAGCCATAGGAAAAGATACGATTGCAAGATTAAGAATAAGACGCCTGGAATAATTAGTCGCCTTAACTGCTCCCGATCTGGCTTGCGACCAAAAAGGCAGAAACCAAGAAGAAATAAAAAGAATAGCACCAAATTTTCCTGCCTGACATAAACGGCGTAAGAAGTTATCAGCGAAACCAGGATCCAGAGCCTAGGACTGTTCTCTCTTAAGGCGACAAGATAGATTAAAACGGACAGACAGACAAAGAATACCGACACGGAACGAGGTTCCGAAACTTGAGAAAAATAGATGCCGATTGGCGTTAAAGAAAAAATCAGAGCAGAGAAAAGACCAACGCTTTCTTTCTTAAAAAGAAAACATGCAATCAAAAAGACCAGGAGGATTGACAGGCCGCTAAGAATACCCGAAAGATAAGAAGCCGACAAAGAATTAAACCCCAGGATAAAATTATAAATAATCGCCAAGAATGGATAACCCGGCGGAACCAGAACCGCGTTTTGTGGCTCCAGACAATGGCTATAATTCCCGAAAAAGCATTGGTTTGTTAATATGCCCATTTTTTGTAAAAAAATCGCATATTCATGAACCGGGAACCAGTCGTAAAAATTAAATTGGCTAATTCTTAAAAAAAATCCGGTAGCAAAAATTAAAGAAAAAATCGCCCATGTTTTTTTTGTGATCAAAAAGAAGGGCCTCGCGATATCCTTAAAACACAAGATTAAAAAAATCAACAGCAACACTATGTGCGCAGCCATAAAAAGCAACAAGTGAGAGTTCAGAAGACCGAATAATTGGTTAATCATTTTTATAAATTAAATTAAACCTGTTTCGCATCAAACTTATCTTAAAAAAATGTCCATCCTCTTTTTAAAAAGAAAGATTAAGCATTCCCAGCCATCTTTCCATTTTCTCAGTTTTACCTCGCCAATTCGATTAAAATAATTTATCGGAATTTCTTTAAATTTGATATTCCGGTTTAAAATTATCTCCATTTTTATTTCCTCGGAAAAAGGCATTCCCCCGTTTTTCGGTTTTATTTTTTGCAGAATTTCTTTTTTAAAAATCCACAGCCCAGATTGCGAGTCCCGAATAAACCGCCCAGTTAAAATTCTAAAAAAAATGGTCAGAATAAAATTACCCAGCCGATTCAAAAAGGACATCGAACGTTCGCTCCTCAGGGGGAAGCGGCAGCCAGAAATAAAATCCAAATCATCATCAATTAATTTTTTTATTAATGGCTCAATTTCCTGCAACGGGTAAGAATCGTCCCCGTCCATCGTAACGACAATATCGCCCAAGGCTGCCGCAAAACCGGCCTGGTGCGCCCAGCCATACCCTCTCTTCCCTTCAAAAAAGATCTTAGCGCCAAAAGTTTTCGCTACTTGCACCGTATTATCGGTGCAGTTATTGTCAACCACTATTACCTCGTCAAAAATATTTGGTATTTTTTTAAAGATCGCCGTCAATCCGGCCTCTTCGTTATAACAAGGAATCGTTAAAGAAATTTTCCTATCTTTATACATAATACGAAGCCTCTCTTATTGATCTATTTTTTTAGTATGTCTATTATCGCCTGTTTTAAAATTTGGGCGGCCACTTCGTGTCCAGCCTCGTTGTAATGAGTTGGGTATTTCTCGATGCCGGATCTGATATCGTGGATGTTTTTAACGTAATCACAGATGTTGTAAAAAGGAAAGCCCATTTCATCGGCCAGGGATTTTAATTGAGCGTAGAGTTTTTTACCGCCAAAACCGCTAATCTCTCCGCAATAATCCTGCTCGACAGAAGATAAAGAAAAATTTATAACCATAAAAGGAATACCCCGTTCCATTGTTATCTTTTTCATCTCTTTCAGGGCTTCCAAGCTTGCCTCCTGATCGCTTTTGTCCGGAGCAAACATAATGAGATCCATTTTATAAGAAACAAACCTGAAAAAAGCCGAATTCTCAAGCAAAAAAGCGCTTAGATTCCGATTAAGATACGGGAAAACCGGCGCCAGACGGTCGCCGAAAACCAGCAAATCGGTCTTCAGATTTAGCCGCACGTTGTCGTTTTGAATAAAATCCAATCGATTTCTAACGGACAAAATATCGTTATTACAATACTGTAGAATAACAAGATCCGGTTGGTAAGCAAGAGCGGTTTCACGCAACAGGGCTAATTCCTGAACGGTGTTCAGACCGTCAAAGGCAAAAGCTAAAAATTCAAATTGGTCAATATTTTTTATGCTTATTGCCGATTTATCATTCATTAAATTAGCTAATTTGCTTACGTATCGCTGAGTCTCCTCCTTCTCCAATCCCCGCCCCACGGTAAATGAGTCGCCCAGAATTATCACTCGAAAAGTCCCAGCTTTCTTTTTTTCTTTTATTAGCCCATCGGACTGGTAGGCGACGTAAAAAGATCCATCCAGTAAACCGTTTTTTAAATTATACGCTAACCCGTTTTGAGCGTTAATAAAAAATTTATTTTCTGCCTTCCCCTCACCGTTAAGCTGGCTCAGGGTCAGTCCGTGCCTGATCCATTTTTTATAGAAATCGTTCTCCTTAAAAAATAGGCGGCACGAAATCTCGCCGATTACAAAAATAACGGCTAATACAAACAACAGCAAAAATATATTTTTAAGAAAAATTTTAAATTTAGACATAAAACAATCCGCTAGGGATTCAAAAAATCTTTTAAATTTTCTTTAATTTTTTCCTTTGTTTTATATTTTTCGTAAAGATAAAAAATATTATAATTATAGTCTTGGCTTGATAATAAAATATCGTTTTTCGATTGACGGAATAGGCTGGTGACCGCTTGATGTCTCTGCCGCATTTGCGTCAATTTATCTTCCCACTTTAAACCGTTAATTTCATCAAAAACGAAACTGGCGAATCCCCCCTGGTTGTCCCCCCTCAGTCTAATCCCATATTTTACCGGATTGGCAAAAATATCCGAATTAGCCAAGAAAAATTCGTGGACCATGAGGTCGTCGATAAAATCAATATTATTTTTTATAAAATCTTTCGTGTTCTGAAACTGCTTTTCCGTTTCACCGGGATAGCCGACAATTACATTCACTCGATTCCAGATACCCGCCTCGTGAGCCCCCCGCAGTGTTTCTGCCGCCTCGGATACGGTGTGCCCTTTATTCATGCTCTTCGAAATAGCCTCATCTCCTGATTCCAGCCCCCAGCTCAAACAGATACAACCGGATTTTTTCATTTTAAAAAGTGTCTGCTTGCCAATTTTTTTGGGCTTGGCCGAATCGCTCCAGAAAATATCTAATTTCTTTTTTATTATCAAGTCGCACAGATTATTTAAAAGAACATCGTTTAAATTAACCGCATGATTTAAAAAGAAAAAACAATTCGAGTGGTATTTCTTTGATAAGCCGGTCAAGTCCGCCACGATTTTCTCGGCTGAATTAAAACTAACGCATTTATCTTGCCTGGCCGAGTTGCTGCAAAAGCTGCAGCTATAAGAGCACCCTTGGCTGAAAGAATACGGCAGCGGTAATTTTTTTCCTCGATTCCACAGCCAAAAACTGCCCGCTGATTTTGGCACTGCCCGGTAGCTCTTCAGAGGCAATCCCAAAAAAGTCGGGGCCGGAAGAGCAGAAATTGGATCAAGAACTTCCCGAGGAGTATTTAAATGCTTGGCATCACAGATCCCTTTTATATTGCGTTCGCTACCGTCACCAAAAGATTCTATCAGCTCTAAAAAGGGGTAGTAAGACTTTTCTATACTGACGCAATCGACAAAGGGAAATTGATAAAAAAAATGGTGATCTACGCCGCCCAAAAAAGGCCAGCCGCCTAAAACTATTTTTGACCGCCCCTTTTCTCTTATTTTTTTAGCCAGCAAAAGCGCCAGCGGCACGCACTTAAAATTAGGGACCGACAAACCAATTACCTGAAACCCATTAGGGTCAATCATCTTAGTAATTTTTGCCAGTGTTTTTTCTATCTGGCCGTCTTTTTCGCCTCGCAAGTACCGCGCTACCCACTCCTGATCTTTATTTTGCAAACCAAGCGCCAGCAGCTCGTCGTAAAGGCCCTTATCATGAATTAATTCTATTCCCAAATCGCCTATCGCAACCTTGTGTTTTTCGCCTAGAAGCGACTTAAATATAGCCAGCGGCAACGGCGGTAAATGCAAAAATTCAAGATTGGCTCCTTCGGGATATTCTGGCAATCTAATAAATTTTATTTTCATAGAATTAAATCCGTCTTTACGTTAACAATGGGAATTTTGCTGCCTGTTATTTTTTAAGCATTATCTCTTCCACTGCTTTAGCCAAAACACCGGCGGCTATTCGGTAGCCCTCCTCATTATAGTGCATACTATAAATCTCCGGCTCTATTCTCGATTTTATCCGCTGGATATTTTCAACGTAGTCACACATATTATAAAAAGGGACCCCTAATTCTTGCGCCAATTGACGCAAGGCCTCATGCAGCTTCTTACCGCCAAAACCTTTTACGTACTCACAATAATTCTGATCCAGCTCCGCCGGCACGAAATTCATAATTAAAAATTTGGCGCCGTTTTCTTTTGCTATTTTGTTCATCTCGGTAACAGCATCAAAACTCGGCTTAGTGCTGGCGTAAAGAATTCCGTTTTTACTGTTCACCAAAATAATGTTTAACTTATAAGAAACAAACCTGAAAAAAGCTGAATTTTTAAGTAAAAACCAGTTAATATTTTTACTTAAATAAGGCAGAGAAGGAACGATTCGGTTCCCTAATAATAAAAATTTTGTTTTGGAGCTGATATAAAATTGCTCTTTATTATAATCAAGCGGGCTAAGCATCGGTCCGACGTCATTATCACAATATTGCAAAATGATTAGGTCCGGATTATAGTTGATGGCCATTTCCTTCAAAACAACCAATTCTTGGACGCTATTTATTCCCGCTCCGCCGAAAGGGAGAATTTCAATTTCACTATATCCTAATTTTTTGAAAAAATCGCCTTCTTTCAATATTTTGGCCAGCTGATTTACGTACTTGTCCTCTTCCTTCTCAACACCATTACCGGCGGTAAAGGAGTCTCCCAGAACCACAACCCGATACTTATTTCTATCCTTTTCTTTGGTTATTTTAGCTCGATCAAAAGAGCCGAATTCATTTTCTTCAAAACGATCATCCGCCAGCCGATAAATCAAACCGTTTTTTTCATTGATATAGTGCTTGCTGGAATCGGCAATTTTTATCTCTTGGTCGGCCGCCGAACGCAAATCGTCCCAAATACCTTGGCGATAATTCTGGCCCTCGTCATAAAAAAGACGAACGATAAGCTCAGCCAAAAGAAAAACAATAATAACGGTCAATAAAAAAATCGCTATGTTTTTTAAAAAAATCTCGACCATTTCTTTAGATAATTTATTTTTTTCTTCCATAAAAATTCTACTTAGAAAAATACCTGGCCCGACCGAGACAAAAATAGTCCTTTCCTCGGCCCTAATTAATATATTTCTTATCCTCTAATAGTTTTATCAATTCTTTCGCATACCACTCATAAACGTAAGAAGGCGGATGAGTCTCGTAATATTCCGGCGGTAATCCAAGCTTTGAATTAAATAAATTTAAATAAAAAGTGTTTTTAAAGCGCCCCTCGGCTTCAGCCAACAGAGGCGTCCCCGCGCTATCACCGGAAAAAATAACTTTTTTTAATTCAGGATTGCTCTTAAAAAAATCCACAAAAAGCCTATCGCTGACCGAGTTGCCATATTCCCGATATTTTTCGTCCAGATATTTCGATTTTGTCATGTGATCCCGATTCCCATCGGCGCGAACCGGCAGTTTAAGCGCCGCCATTACTTGACCGATTATTATATTATTCAAATTGGCGACAATAAGTCGGTACCCCCGACAATGCCTTACTAGAAAATAGTGAATATTTCTCATTCCTTGATTCGAGGAGTTCAAAATAAGCAAGGGAAGATTTTCTTCAAAAAACTCTTTCCCCTTCTTGAATATAGCTTCAAAATGCTTATCTTCCAGCAGAAATTTACGGCGACCTTGATTACCGAGTTCAAAAATTAAAATATCCGGATTGTACTCTTTCAAAATCTTTTCCGCATAAACTATTTTTTGCGAAGTCACATAAGCACTCAACCCGGCATTCCAAACCTCAAATTTTCCTGGGTATTTTTCGTTTAAAATTCTTTCCATGATTGCCGGGTAACTGTCTTCGTCTCCAACCATTGCGCCGTAAGTATTCGAGCCGCCCAGAACCACTATCCTAGTGACGCCCGGCAATTTTATGGAGTTTCGATTTTTTTTGTCCCGGAAACCTAAATTATTTACGGTATATTCCCTTTTCTTGTCTTTGTACTTAATTTCCTTTGGATGGTTAATAGATTCGCTGGCCGTTTTTCCCGGGATAAGCTCATAGACCCTTTCGATGTCGCTCGAATATCTAAAAATTTTTTCATTTGAAGAGTGATAGTACAAGGACGGCTCCAAACTCTTTATGTCTAAATTCGTAAAATATAAAAAAAGTTCCAGGCTGGCAAAAAATAAAAAAAACGACAAAAACAGTAAAAAAGCCTTTTGCAAACCGTGAATAAAAAAACTTTGTTTAAGCCTAGCCATAGAATAATCGCGTCATTTTTCTGATAAAATTCTGCGGGCAAATGTTTCGATTTTTTCTTTATATTTGGTGCCCATACCGGGATACTCAAAGAACTTCTGCGGTCTTTTTGCTTCCAATGACTCATCAAATATCACCTCATAAAGAAAGTGGCTGTCGACAACTGACCGAAAATCTTGGCTGCTAAGAACCGACGAGTCCGGCCTGAAGGACCCCATCGTTCCCTGAATTGTATAGACGTTTTTATACTCTTTTCGCAACCCGTTAATTTGCGAGACTAAATCGTTTTCGGCGTCGAAGATGTCAATTCGCCTCTTTAAGATATCTCTTTTTTTATCTAGCATCCCCGCGATCAAGCTCAATTTATCATTTAGAATTAACGCCGAATCGTTTTTTATGGCGCCAGCATGCTGGCTTAAAATAGCGTATTCTTTATTCCAGGCCATAGTTTCAAAATCAGTAAAAAGCCAGGCCGGTTTATAATACAAAAAATTAAAACCGCCCAAAACTATCAACAATAAACCGGCGAAGATGTAGCCAAATTTTCTAGCCCCCAGGAGACTGTCCAGGGCCAATCCCCATAAAATTATCAAGGGAGTAATCACGTAAGACAAATAGTTGAAAGAATCTATGTACTCGGTGTAGTGCAGGGTCGTAATAACCAAAAAGAAAAAAAGAGCATAAAAAAAATAATTTTGCACTTCTCTTTTTCTACCAAAATAAATCGCCGGGAAAATAATCCAAACCAAGGGGACAAAAGAAAACAGATAATTAATGTTATAAGAAAAATGCTTCAAAAAAACATCCAAATAATACGGAATTATCTTGTGAAGCAGAACCGAACCATTAATAATTTCCGTGAAATCAAGATCCTTAACGGCAAGCGATCCTATCGGCTTGGCAAAAAAACCCAAGATAGTCGAGAAAACTAAGGGCAAACTCAATAATAAAAAAATATTGACCAGCCATTTGTTCCGGGCTATTTCTTCTTTGTCTAACAAGCGCCAAGCCAAGAAAAAATAAACCGGCAGCCAGAAGATCATTTCAATCCGCAAAAGGAGAGAAAAGAACAAAAGACATAGACTTAAAATAAAAATGCTCTTCTTTTTATATTTTACAAAAAGCAATAACATAAGGTGACTGAAAACACCGAAAACTTGCCCGGCAAAAACGTAGTCCGGAGCCGACCCCAGCAAGAGATTATTGGGGTAGAGCAGAAACAGCAAACCAATAAAAAAAACTATCCAATTATTTCTGATTATTAGCTTTGAGATAAAATAGAAAAACAGCGACTGGATAAAAAACAGTCCCGCGCTTATAAAAAAGATGCCTTTAATGGTAATCGGGAAAAGGTAAGAGAAAAAATTTAAGAGTAAAAAATATCCCCTGGCCTTAGCAATCCCGAACGGAGAACCCAGAGAGCCAAGATTCGGACGCCAGATGCTATCGGAGTAAGAAGAAAAAGAATTTATCGAAGCGACAGTCCCCAGTTCTTTGTCGACTCTGACCAGAGTTGGTCCGTGCCAGAGTATAAAAGCCAGAGTCAGTAACGCCAAGACCAGAAATAAAATAAAAAATTTGTCGCCGGAAACGAGCGTTTTTAGATATTTAAAATTTTTAAAACACAACCCGATAATAAGAATAAAAAGCAATATTATGGACCAGAGAAAATATTGCGTGAAAAAATAATAAAAATTAGAAAAATATTGATGATAAAGCTGTTTATTGAAAAAAACTATCAATAAAAATTGGACCGCTACAAACGCAACAAAGCTATAAGGCAGCAAAAAAAATCGACTGCCTATTTTTTTTATCGTATTAATCATTTTCTTTTTTAGGGGTTACTTGCCGCTTATCACTTTTTTTATCGCCTCCCTCAGAATTTCTGCTACCAGACCATAGCCCGACCTTCCGTAGTGAGAGCCCTCCGCGGGTTCAAGTTCAGATTTTAAGCTATGGATGTCTTTAACATAATCGCAAAGATTATAAAAATTAGCCCCGATCTCCATCGAGAGGCTTTTTAATTGTTCATGCAGAGCCTTTCCGCCATAACCGCTCTTATAAGCGCAATAATCTTCCGTCCAGGCCGCTGGCGGCAGTTCAATAATAATAAAAGGAACCCCGGCTTCTCTGGCTATCAAATTAATTTTTCTAAGAGAAGCGAAACTAGCCGAGATGCTGTCCGTATTAATGTTGACAAAAGAAATATTAATTTTATAAGACAAAAATCTCATAAAAGCCGAGTATCTAAGCAAAAATTGGTTCCATTCATTACTAAGATAAGGAATAGCCGGTATGGGCCGGCCGCCGACATTTAATAAGTTGGCTTTCGGAATAATGTGCATGCCGGTATCGGTAAACCCCAACTCTACCCTTTTTGGCCCAATATCGTTGTCCGTATACTGCAGGATTATGATGTCTGGCTGATACTTTATTCCTAAATCCCGTAAAAGCGTAAACTCTTGCTCCGTGTTCAGTCCGCCGTCCGTTAACGGCAAGACTTCGATTTTTTTATTGCCGATGAGAGCTTTAAAGTCGCCGTCGCTTAAAAGCAGATTATATAACTGAGTTGTGTAAGTGTCTTCGTAAACATTATAAGTTGCATCCGGCCGAAATAAGCCCCCGCCGGAAGTGAAAGAATCGCCTAAAACCAAGACTCGATATTCATCCTCCGTTTTATAGAAACCGATGCCCTGATCGGTAAAGAAAAAATTATACCGGCTCTCATTTATCTGTTTGTCTTTAATCTTTTTTTCTAATGCGTCTTCTTTATCAATATAAAAAATGCTCTTGTCGAGACGAGAGGGACTGCTTGAGCTGTTGTCGCTTGAAGACATTTTTTTAACCCGCTCCCAGAGATCTTTTTGATAGTTTTGGCTTTCGTCATAAAAAAGACGAGTCGTAATTTCGGCCAGAGCAAAAAAAATACACAAGGAGACAAGGAGTGATAAAATTCCAATAAAAATAGTCCGGGAGTTTTTCATAAAAATTTTCTGTTGCCTACCTAACTGATTAAACGGCTGTTTAATCTTAATAATTAAAAATCTCTGTCCAAAATTTATTTCGCGTAATTATTTTTATAAATAGCGAATAATCTTTTTGAGTGCTCCGCCTATCCTATAAATATTATCATCCCTTATTCTTCGAGACCATAGGCGAACCTCATAGTTACCCGATCAATCGTTCCCCTTTCTTGGCTTTAGCAGAAAAGCCGTGACATGCCCTTCACGAAAAAGAAATTCCTGTTCAAAATATTTATTTAAAATAGCCAACTTTTCGCCAATAATCGGATCGGGATAATCCGGCCCCCAGTCAAAATAAATTGCACAATCGCCACGAGAAGCCTCCTGTATAACGATGTCGCCGTCCTTAACGAGAGCAATGTCCGCCGTCATTCTCTTATTATTTTTTATAAGATCGCTCCTTACCAATTCCGGACCCAATCCGATAATAACACAGCCTTCCGGCGTCCGATTCGTCGCCACAATCACATCGCTCCGCCCCACCGGCCGCGAGTCGAAAAAGAAGGTGCCCGGAATGTCTATCTTGGCCGTCCAAAAAATCAAGAGAAAAACAATCAGCAAAAAGGCGTTTTTCAAAATTCCTATTCTTAAAATCGCCTGCGCCTTAAAAAAAGCATACCCGGCAATAATTGCATAGGCTGGAACAAGCATGACTGCGTAGCGTACGGGACCGTCGCACTCAAGCAGATCGGGGTCGCAATTTACGTAAAGAGCGTTCAGTCCGAAGAAAACAAAGAACCAGCCGAAAACAAAAAATTTTTCCCGCCTGTATTTTTTCTCAAAAACAAAAAACAACCCCAGAAAAAAGACCGCAGAAACCAGCGCGCTAAAACGCAGGGCGAAGAGCCCGTCATGATACCAGTGGCCGCCGTATGGCAAATAATTAAATAAAATTTTAAAGTATAAACTTATTTGAGGAACAAAATAAGAGAGAGAAAACATGGACTTGTACCAGACCGAGACATGGTTGAACGGCTTGACCACTAGCAACCATAAAAGCACATGGGATTGCAGCAAAATGAATAGAGAGACCGGTGCAATCAATCTTTTTAAACGCGTCGAATCTATCCGGTAACCGAAAAGAAAAAAACCCAGCAGAAATAAAAGAAGTATCACATAATTTTCCTGTCGGATATAGATAGAATAAGAGGTGACAAGAGAGACCAAAAACCACAGTTTAAGGCTATCCTCTTTCAGCGCCACCAGATAAACAATGAGGGCCCAACAAACAAAAAAAATAGAAACTGATCGAGGTTCGGAAACCTGCGAAAAATAAAGACTGAGAGGCGTCAAGGCAAAAATCATCGAGGAGAAAAGCCCGACCTCTTCTTTTTTGAACAGAAGATAAGAGGCTAAAAAAACTAAAACAACGGATAAGCTGCTAAGAATACCCGAAATATAGGCAGCCGAGAGCGAGTTAAAACCCAGCAAGACATTGTAGATAACCGCCAGAAATGGATAACCGGGAGGATGAAGAGCCCCTTGGGTAATTAAGCAAGTTTCATAATTGCCAAAAAAACACTGATTGGTCATAATCCCCATTTTCTGCAAAAAAATCGCGTATTCATGAACCGGAAACCAACCGTAAAAATCAAACCGGCTGACTCGCAAAAAAAATCCGGCAATGAAGATTAAGGCCAAAATGGCCCAGGTTTTTTTACTGATACCAGAAAAATATTTAATAATAGCTTTAAAATTCAAAACCGAGAAAAGACATAGCAAAAAAACGTGAATCGTTAAAAGCAGAAGGAGGTGGGAATTTAAGAAATCGAATAATTGCTTGAGCATTAACTTTAAAAGATAGGGCCTTGGCGCTTTTTCGAGCAGCCGAATCCGTTAAATGAAATTTTTATTATTTTCTAAAAAATCGTGCGAAAAATGTTATCTTCATTTTTTATCAAGTAAATTAAAGACCGCATCTTTTAAGATTTCGGCAGCCAAGCGATGGCCCTCTTTGCCGTAATGCTGAACGTGAGGACCGCTTTCGCATTCAGCCTTTATTGAATTTATGTCTTTTACGTAGTCGCACATATTATAGAAAGAAGCACCGGCCAAAGTCAGTTCTTTTTTTAAACGGTCATGCAGCCCCTTCCCCCAACCATTCGAGACATAGCCGCAATAATTTTCATTCGAAGAGGCTGGCGTAAAATTTATCACCCAGAAAGGAACATTTTTATTTTGCGCAAAATTATTAATTTCTAAAACTGATTTTATGCTCAAGTTCTCGTCGTCTTGCAAGCGGCTAGAAGCTACATATAATTTGTAAGATATGAATCTCAAGAAAGACGAGTGCCCCAAAAAGAGACGGTTAAGATCCCTACTAAGATACGGCAAAAGTGGCACAATCCTATTTCCGGTAAAAATCAGATCCCTCTTTTCGGCGACTGGAAGCGTTCCGTAAGGATTTCTCATCGGCTGGATATCATTATCCGTATACTGCAAAATTAATAAATCCGGCTGATACGACATCGCCAAGTCCTTGGCCAGGAAGGCCTCCTGAAAGCTGTTAATTCCCTGATAAGAGAAAGAAAAAACCTCAAAGCTGTTTATTTTAGTTGAAGCCGGATCATTTTTTATCTTATCGTTAAGAAGCTGCTGAAACTGATAAGGGTATTCGCAATTTTTATTTTTTAGATTGTCCTTACAGCAATAACCGACCGTGAAAGAATCCCCCACTATGGCAATCCTAAACACGCCCTCATTTTTCGTTTTCGTAATTTTTGTCGGGCTGTAAAGCCCGTAGATCTTTTCGACCAGCGAGTTATCGTTAAAGTTATAATACAGCTGATTATCCTTGTTAATATAAACTTTCTTTTGCTCCTCTTTGTCTATTCCGATGAACCAAGGGGCAAAAACGCCGACTTGCGCATTAGCCCACTCCGACTGGCCGTAATTTTGTTTTTCATCGTAAAAAAGACGAGTTGCAATTTCGGCTAAAATAAAAAAAACGCTCAACGAGACGAAAAAAGACAAGATTCCGATAAAAATAGCCGAGGACTTTTTCATAAAAGTTTCTTGCTAAGATACAAAACTAAAAAATAATTTTAATAGAATGCGCTTAAAACACCGTATAGATGAAAGGCGAAAGAGCGCTTTCTTGCCCCAGAACAATCAAGAGGCCGACCAAAATCAGCATCACGATAATTGGTGTTAACCACCAGGCCTTTCGAACTTTTAAAAAATCCCAGATTTCCGCGAACAATGACTTATTTTTTTGCTCCATAAGATTATATTAATTATTTAATTATTAGAAAGTTCCCCAAGACCAAACAGTCAATTTCCGTATTCAGAAAACATCGATAAGCATCTTCCGGCGAGGAAACAATCGGCTCGGCATTCACATTAAAAGAGGTGTTAACCAAGATCGGCACGCCTGATATCCTGCCGAATTCCTTGATTAAATCATAATACAATCGACCGCCCTCTTTTTTAGCAATCTGCAAACGACCCGTGCCGTCAACGTGACAAACCGCCGGAATTTTTGCCTGCCATTCTTTTTTTATCGGACAAACAACGAGCATATACTCAGCCAAATCAAAAAGCGGTTCGTCTATTTCAAAAAATGTCTTGGCGTCTTCGCGGCAAACCACGGGAGCAAACGGCCGGAATTCTTCCCGGTGCTTAACCTTCAAATTTAGAATATCTTTCATTTCGGGATTTAAGGGATTAGCCAGGATGCTTCTGGCCCCTAGAGCTCGCGGCCCCCACTCTTCCCTCCCTTGAAACCACCCAATAACCTGGTCATTAAAAATCAATTGCGCTGTTTTTTGAATCAATTCTTTTTCGTCGATGAATTCATAATATTTTATCCGGTTCTGGTCTAAAAAATTTTTTATTTCCAAGGAAGAATATTCTGGTCCCAAATAAGCGTCAGCCATCGGGTAACGGATTTTATTGCCCAGGATCTGATGATAAGCAAAAAGCGCCGCTCCGAAACTGGTTCCTCCGTCAGAAGCGTTGGGTTGAATCCAAATGTTTTTAAATTTAGTCTGGTTTAAAATTTTTCCGTTCAGAACACTGTTGAGTGCCACCCCGCCGGCTAAAACGACATTATCGCACTGATAATTTTCATATAAATCGGCCAGCAACTTAAAAACAATTTCTTCGGTAATAAGCTGCAGAGCGGCAGCGATGTCTTCATGGCGCGTCTCAACCGGTTCGTCTTTTCGGCGAACTGGTCCGCCAAGCAAACGGCAAAGCTTGTCTGACGGCATCTTCCCCGCGTAATGATATTTAAAATAGCTCATATCCAGCCGGAAACTTCCGTCGTTTTTTATGTCAATAATTTCTTTTAATGTTCTGTAAAAAATATTCTTATTTTTATCTTTTTGCCCGTAAGCGCTAAGCCCCATTACTTTATATTCGGAATTGTTTACCGAAAAACCGAGGTAAGCCGTGATTGCCGAATAGAGCAGGCCCAAGGAATGAGGGAATTTTATCTCCTTTTCCAGCCTTATTTTATTGCCTTGACCCCAGCCCGCCGCTGTTGTTGTCCATTCGCCCGTTCCGTCAATCGTCAGGATTACTGCCCGTTCAAAGGGGCTGCAAAAAAAAGAACTGGCCGCGTGCGCTTGATGATGCTCGACAAATAAAACATTTTTTTTATAACCCAGCTTTTTTCTGACCAGTTTCATTACTCGCAATCTCTCGCTAAACCAGGCTGGAATTGCTGTTAAAAATTGCCGCCAACCCCAAGGAAAGGTTTCGATAAATTGATAGAGCAGTCTTTCAAATTTTAATAAAGGCTTTTCGTAAAAAACGATGAAATCGATTTCGTTAATCGAAATTCCCTGACTGGCCAGGCAATAGTTAACGGCTCCCGCCGGGAAAGAATCATCGTGTTTTTTTCGCGTTAAACGCTCCTCCTGAATTGCCGCTACTACCTGGCCGTCTTTCAGCAAGGCAGCCGAAGAATCATGGAAAAAGCAACTGATACCTAGGATATACATAAAAGATTAAAATTGTTTATAAAAATTTTCTTCTTTTTCTTCTTCAGAGACATTCCGTTTCTCCCAATAAGTTGTCCGCTCTTTATCGGCGCCTAAATCTAAAAAGGCCTTATCCGATACCCGGGAAATCAAAAAAACTGATCCGACTCCAAAAAGATAGACAAATGTCAATAAAAATAAATTCAAAAAAATTCCGATGTTTTCAGAAAAATCGACAATCCCCATTTTTAACCCCTTAAAAAAATAAACTATTCCGCCCATAAATGATTTTTCTTATTAGCCGCCCCAATAAACATACGAAAAAAACCAAAACGACCGCTGAGAAAAGGCCCCATTGGGGATTTTCTCTAAAAAATAAAAAATAAGCAAAAAAAACGAATATCAAATAAGACAGAATCAACCCGAATATTCGACCGGTTTTTTCCAGTCTGCTGATTTTTGAATAATCGCTCATCATCGAAATTATTTTTGAGTTAAATTAATTTTATAAAAAATCGATACCCAGGACTGATTATCAGCTCATTTTGCAACTTCTTTCAGTATCGCATCTTTCAGCATTTTGGCAACAAAACCGTAACCGGCCGTATTATAATGTCCATCCCCGGGCTTGGGGCTATATTGGCTGATGTCGTCAACGTAATCGCATAAATTAAATATCGGAATTGCCAATCTATCCGCTAACGGCTTCAGTTCCTTAAAGAAAGTTTCGCTGTATGAATTATCGAGACATTCATTAGGCGGCCGAGAAGAAGGCAAGGTTGCCATAATAAAAGGAATATTTTTCCCTTTGGCTATCTGCTTTATTCTCCCTATTGACTCAAAGCTGCTGCTTTTGTCCAGAACAAAATTATTAAAGAATTTTTCCAGGGTTGTGTTTAGCCTAAATGATAAAAATCTGAAAAAAGCTGAATTTTCTAATAAAAATGTGTTTATTTTTTTATCCAAATGCGGAAAGGCCGGGAAGAAAGCGTTCCCGATGGCCAAGACGTCTGTCTTAGAGCGGAAAGAGAGATAAACGTTGCCATTGCTGCCACGATATTGCATTGGGAGGCGGATTGGCTCAACGTCGTTATACGTATATTGAAGAATAACTAAGTCCGGATCATAATTAATAGCTAAATTTTTTAAAAGCAAATACTCCTGATAAGTATTCAACCCCGACTGGGCGAAGGGCAGAATTTCAAAACGCTTTTTCAGGCCTCTTATGTTCCACTCCCCTTTTAACAACTCTTCTAGCTGCGGGACATAAAATTTAATCCAGTCGATACCGATGGGAATGATCGTGTACGAATCGCCCAGAACGACAACCCGAAAGACCCCGTCTTCTTTATCTTTTTTAATTTTTTTCTTATCAAAAAAAGTATAGATGTCTTCGTTAAGCCGTCCGTCGCTTAACCGGTAAGAAAGACCGTCGGATTTATTGATAAAACTGTTATCCAACCGGTACATGCTAAAAGAATTAAGTTCCGGCCAAACTAAATATCCGCTTTTTGTCGCTTTATCGTAAAATAACCGGCAAAGAATTTCGACCCCGACAAGCAGCACCAAGAAAATAATTATCGATAATAAAATATTTACCGATAACGCCAATCCTTTATTTTTTCCCAACAATTCATTTATTTTGTCGCTCATAAATGTCATTCTTATTCTTAGCCTTCATAATAACTGCCCGTACTCGTGAATTATTCTGCTGCTTTGACCAGGCTTAGAATCTTTTCCGTTAACACGTCAGTGATAATTTTATGTCCCTGGGCGCTATAGTGGCATCCGTAACAATCTGGTTCCAGAGGAGATTTTAAAGAATTTATATCTTTAGTATAATCGCACATATTCATATAATCGATGCCTAGATTACGGCTTAAACTTCTTACCTTAATGTGCCATTGATTGGGTCGTTTTTGATCGGTAAGGTCAAAACAATGGTTAACCTTATCGGATGGCGGAGTAAAAACAAAAAGAAGAAAAGGAATTCTTTTGTTTTTTGTAATTTGGCTCATTTCTCTTATCGCGTCAAGAGAAACCTGCTCTCCCGTTTTGCCGCCCCTAACCGCAGCCGCCAAGCTGCTGGTTCTCACAAGGTAGAATTTATAAGAGATAAATCTAGCAAAGGCCGAATGGTTAAACAAAAAAATGTTTATTTTCTTGCCCAGTAACGGCAACGCCGGCAAGGGCCTCTGGGCGGCAAAAACCACGTCTGTTGCTGATGCGATATACAAAAATCCGGTGTCCAAAAAATCTGAGCGAGCCGGACCCGAATCATTATCGGTAAATTGCAAGACCAGCATATCGGGCTGATACTCAAGCACCGCTTCTTTTAGAAGAATCGACTCTTGATAAGAGTTGAGCCCGCCGTCGCAAAAAGGCAAAATTTCAAATTCTTTTATTTTATTTTCCCGCAAAAAACTATTCGCGTTAAGGGTTTTTGCCAATTGCCGAGTAAACGAATCGTCTTCGCTGGACAAGCCGCCGTAACAAGAATAAGAATCACCTAAAATCGCTATCCGATATTTCCCCGGCTCTTTATTTTTTATTATTTTATTCAGGTCAAACTTTGCGTACGTCTCGGTTAAAATTTTTTTATCCGCGTAGCCGTATCTTAGGCCGTTCTCTCCGCTGGTAAAAAATTTATCTGAATAAGGATCCCCGCCCTTTCCTTTATTTTTTTCCAGGCGAGATAAAATAGCTTGCCAGTTTCGCTGATCATAGTTCTGGCTTTCGTTATAGAATAGCCGGCAACCGATTTCGGCAATAATAAAAAACAAAATAACTGAAAAAAACAGGATGGCTGTTTTTATAAAAATCGACTTAATTTTTTTATTTTGATTTTTTTCCACCGTTATTATCATCTTTAGAATTTCTTCCTCTAATCTTCTCCGAAACTCGAGGAGTTTATCCGCAAAACCTTTTGTAAGCGTACTTAAGCAAGATTAAGGCTCCCCTAACTTCCTGCGCCAGCTGTGTCAGGGTTCGAATATGCGATAGCCGACGTAAAATTATTTTCGGCCGAAAAT
>Ga0172375_10001330_pt1 | contig 39874 bp, 41 predicted proteins | sample LakKiv1m_FD_114537 | JGI IMG/M metagenome (GOLD analysis project Ga0172375, IMG submission 114537) | Freshwater microbial communities from Kabuno Bay, South-Kivu, Congo - kab_092012_11.1m | ecosystem: Environmental > Aquatic > Freshwater > Lake | place: Democratic Republic of the Congo... | reverse complement strand
TTAACATTTTAATCATAACAAATTTTTATGAATTTAGAAAGCGCACAACAAGAGCTCAAAAACGAGTTAAAAATTCGCAATTATAGCGCAAAAACGATCAAAGCTTACGTTTTTGCGCTGGTTAGTTATAAAAAATTTATTAATAACCGTTACTCTCATTTAGCCCAAATTTACTCTAAATTTATTTATCAAAAAATAGCGTTGATTCACGCTATATCAAGAGCCCAATTAATTTCTAAATTAAACTATCACTCCCCCGCCAAGACATTCGGAATTTTTGTAAAAAACGGCAAACTGCCCGGGTGTCACCGCTCGCGCAGGCTTTTTTAATTTCACCAAATAAAATTTTCCTGATTTTTTTATTAAGCAACCAATAAGCTCGCCATGATAACGAACACAACACTTGATACTTTTTTGTTCTTTTGGAAAACCGGACAACCAATTGACATTTTTGACTAAAAATTCATTTTTTTGCAAATCTTTTTCATTGGTGGAAACCAAAACTTCGTTTTTTTCATTATCAAAGCCAACGACAAACCATGGACCACCCGCCAAACCAAGCCCTTTGCGCTGACCAATGGTAAACAGTTGACTGCCAAAATGCTTTCCCAATATTTTACCAGTACAGTTATCAACAACTGACCCTTGCTTTAATTTTATATGTCTGCTCAAAAATTCAGACACGCCGTTATGGGCAAAACAAACTTCCTGCGATTCTCTTTTTTGCGCGGTCGGCAACTCTAATTTTTCCGCCAATTTTCGGACTTCGTTTTTTTCCATTGCGCCGATTGGGAAAATTATTTTTGAAAGTTGCTTTTGATTCAAACTATGCAAAAAATATGTTTGATCTTTTTTTCCATCTTTAGAAACAAACAAACGATAAATAATTTTGTCGTCAATTTTTGTTTTTTTTATTTTGGCATAATGACCGGTCGCCAAATAATCCGCGCCCAGAGCTTTGGCTTTTTGCCAAAAATCTCCAAACTTAATCAAACTGTTGCACCGAACGCAGGGATTGGGTGTTTGCCCGGATTCATATTGCGCCAAAAAATCATCCACGATTTTTTCTTTGAACGGCGCTTTTAAATTTAAAGTGTAAAAAGGAATGTCCAATTTTTGCGCCACGCTGCGAGCGTCTTCCTGCGCTTCCAGCGAACAACAAAGATTATCGCGACATTCGCCTTTTATTTCTTCATTCCAAAAATGCAAAAAGAAACCAATAACTTGATAGCCCTGTTTTTTTAAAATCGCGGCCGCGACCGATGAATCAACGCCACCGCTCATGCCAATCGCGACAGTTGGTTTTTTTTTGACATTTTTTCTCATCAATTTAATCTTTGTTAAAATAAATTTTATCAACAATTTTGAAATTCCTCTACTCGCTTCGCATCACTCGGAATGACAAATTGGCTTGTTCTTTTGTTCTTTTGTTCTTTTGTTCTTTTGCTCCTTTTCTCAATTGTTTCTACTCCGCCTTTTTCAAGCTGACCACCACGCTTGGCACAAATTTGTGATCGTTTTCATCCACCACTTCCACGGAATTATTTTTCATAAGTTCATTCCAAATCAAATCGGATAAAACCATTTTGGAATCTTTAATATCGTTTTTAATATCGTCCAACTGATTAAATTCACTGGAATATTCTTGTCTGATCCCGACTTCAATCTGTTTGCGGCGAGCGCGAAGAGTTTTCATTTGGTCCATCAGCTCCTCGTATTCTTTGCTTTTTGAATACGCTTCCTTGATTACCGTATTCAGTTCTTTTTTCTTTTTTTCCGCGATCAAAATTTCATTGTGCAATTCTTTGATTTTGTTTTGATTGTCTGACATAGAATTTATTTTTTATTTAAAAATAAGAGCAGTCATATTCTTTTCGCAAGCAAATTATACCAAAACAACCTCATTTTCGCAAATAAAAAAATCGCCGATAAATTTAGCGATTTTTTTATTAAATTTATAAGTATTTTTTTAACAACTTATAGACTTCTTCATAATTCATGCTCATTTCCGAGCCCATTACCAAAGCGATTATTTCGCGTCCGTCCGCTTTGGCTTGCGTTACCAAATTATAACCGGCTTCGGTCGTATATCCTGTTTTGCTTCCGGTAATGCACAAATCGCGATTCAAAACCTTGGCCGAGGTATTGGCGATCGCCAATGAAACATTTCTGTTTGTCGGATGAACGGTATAAATTTTTGTCGTCGTTGCTTTTAAAATATCCAATTTCGCAAAAGCTTCTTTGGCGATAATTGACATTTCTCGCGCCGTGGAAACATTTTTTTCGCTTAATCCGGTCGGATCATCGTAATAAGTATTGGTCAATCCCCAATTCTTCGCCTTTTCATTCATTTTTTTGATAAAATTTTCTCGCGATAATCCAGTTGCCCGAATCAAGGCTTCAACCGCATTATTTTTTGAACCAACCAAAGTCGCATAAAATAAATCTTTGGTTGAAACAACATCGCCGATTTTGGCGTAAAGAGTCGCCCCGCCGACAAAATCGGCTTTTTGCATAACGACTTTTTTGTTCCAACCGGGATTATTTTCCAAAAAAACCAAAACCGTCATCAATTTTGTCAAACTGGCCATTGGTCGAACTTCCTCCTGATTTTTGGCAAAAATTATTTCGCCTGTTTTTTTGTCCAAAACCAACGCCGATTCAGCCGTCAAATCATCAACTCTTTCAAACACCGCAATCAAACCTTGTTGTTTTTTTACCCAAGCTTTGGCTTGATTTTTGGCGCAATTTATTTGGCTGTAAACTTCTTCCCACTTCCCGGAATTTTCATCAAACACATAAACTTCCTTGTAATTTTCGCTATCACTTTGAAAATTAAGATAAAAATTCAAATCGTTTTTTGTTTCTTGAATAAATTGAAAACGATAAATCGCGGAAATCGGCCTTAATTTTTCCGGCCAACTGTTGATTTGCAAATCCAATGTATTGATTGAACCGGAAAAAAAATTTTCTTTTATTTGAAAATTCGGCCAGATCGGAATCAACAATTGATCATCTTTACTCTTTATGGTGTAGCCTTTTGCCAAAGTCGCTTTGTCTAAATTAAAATTAACCAAAAATTCTTCCGCTTTGGCAAATTGCGGATGACAAACCAAAAAAACAAAAACCAATAAATAAAAAATTTTCTTCATTTATAATTTTTTAAAGCCTTTTTCCGTCAAGAGATAACATCCTCGGTCGCCGATCTCGGCAACACCTTTTTCCAAATGAAAAAGAATTTGAAATTCATTCGGCAAAATACTGACAAAGGAATAGTCGCAAACATCATTTTCACAATTTTGCATTGTGCATGGTTGTGTAGAATTTTTGGGGTCTTTTATTGAACTCAAATCAGTCATATATTTCAATAATTCAGAACTGCCTTCTTTGGCGCAGGCGCTCACTGAAATCAACGGACATCGGGTAGCCTCAAAAGTGCCTTTTTCATTTTTTACCAACTGCATGGCATCGCGCAAAGCTTTTAAATCGCTTAATCTTTTGGCATCGCGGAGTTCAGCTTGTTTGCCAAACAAAAGCAAAGAAACAACTGTCAAAACAATCCCCAAAGCCGCGCAAACCAAAATTATTTCCAGCAAAGTAAAAGCTTTTGCTTTTTTCATAATCGCATTTTAATTAAGGATTCACCATCGGAGTGATGCCCTCTTTGGTGGCCACATAACAACCGGGTTGTTTGTATTGCTCCGTACCTTGTTCCAAATAAAATTTCACGCCATAAACATTTGGCATTAAAACCGAAAAAGCGTATTCGCATGATTGCGTGCAATTATACAAACAGTTCAAAGTCGGAGACAACGGATCACTTAGATTCTTAATTGTTGGCAAATATTCTTCCAACTTTCCATCTTGACAATTCTTCACCAAAAAACTGGCTTTACATTTGTCATCGGGATTATACACACCTTCGGAATCAAAAACCAAGGACATGGCTTTTTGCAAAGCGGTTATATCGGAAATTCTTTTGGTGTCGCGCGATTTACCGCGGATATTGCCAAAAGAAACAACAGCCAATGATGATAGCAATCCCAAAATGGCGATCACCACCAACAACTCAATCAGAGTAAATCCCTTTTTCATATTAAACAATTAATTTATTATAATTTCTCAATTCCACCTTTGGTTAATTTATAAAGACCAGGCGATTTGTACTGACCGGCGCCGGCTTCCAAATAAAAATATAAAGTATAATCCGTAGCCGCTAACGAGCCAAAAGAATAATCGCAAACTGTTGTGCTGCCGCTAGCGCAAGCAACCGTGCCGGTCGGATCAATCATGGTTTTTATGGTCGTTATGGCGTTTTGCAAATTCCCGCCCAAACAAGCGCTTATCTTGGCGCCGACAACGCAGCCCGTGCCTAAATTGGAATTGTAAGCTCCGTATTCATTATTGATAAATTCCATAGCCGTTCTGACCGCATCAACGTCTGACAATCTTTTTGTGTCTCTGCCTTTTTCACGAATATTGCCAAAAGAAACAACGGCCAATGATGATAGCAATCCCAAAATGGCGATCACCACCAAAAGTTCAATTAAGGTAAACCCTTTTTTGATGTTCATACTTTTTTAAATTATAAATAAAAATTAATTTGCGCCAAAAATATTATATCACATATTTGATGAAATTTGATACATTGGCAAAATCACGGCCATAATCATCAAGGCCACGGCCAAACCCAACACGACCATAATCACCGGTTCCAGCAATGACATGATATTTCTTGTTGAATTGTTCACTTCACGCGTATAAAATTCACTAATTTTTTTTAAAACAATTTCCAATTTGCCGGTTTCTTCGCCCGTTTCCAACATTTGACCAACCATTTTTGGCACATAATCGTCATTTAAAAAATTTTCCGCCAACCGTCCTCCGCCCTCAATCTTTTTTTGGGTTTCGGAAATCAAACGGCGATAATGTTCATTATCCATCATGGAAGAAACCACTCCCAAAGCGGCAACCAAACCAATACCGCCCATCATCAGAGTTCGCAAACTTCTGGCCAGTCTAACCACCGACAAATTTTTGATTATTTGTCCCAAAATTGGAATTTTTAATTTTAGTTTATCCAATACCAAAGCGCCTTTTGCGGTTCGTTTATACATAAAAAAAAGTCCAACAACCAAAATCAAACCAAACAAAAGCAACCACCAAAAATGTAAAAAGAAATCACTTGTGCCCATCAATATTTTGGTTGAAACCGGCAGTTCCGCTCCGGTTTGGATAAGCATTTCCGTTAAATTCGGCACCACAAACATAAGCATCAAAACACCGATAATCAACAATCCGCAAACAACAAAAACCGGATAAATCATGGCTCCTTTGATTTTGCTTTTTAATTCATAATCATTTTCCAATTGATCGGCCAAATACAACAAAACTTCGTTTAACCGTCCTGAATATTCGCCCGATTTCACTATATTTACAAAGAAATTATCAAAGACTTCGTCATATTTTGACAATGATTCGGAAAATTTTATTCCGCCTTCAACTTCAGCCGTGATTTCTGATAAAATTTTTTTCAATTTCGGATTTTTTGTTTGCGAAACAATATTTTTTAGCGCCTCCACCAATGGCACTTCGGCCGAAATCATAATGGATAGTTGTCTGGAAAAAATCACCAAATCTTTTATTTTCACCCGATTAAAAACCGATTCCAAAATTTTAAATTTCTTTTTTTCTTCCAAAGACAAAACCAATAAATTTTTTTCGTTTAACAAATCAACGGCAATACTTTCGGTTTCCGCTTCAACAAAACCTTGCGCCAAATCATCATTTTTTTTGCTTTTCGCTCTATATTTGTAAATCGTCATATATTACTTAATTCTGATCCTCCATCTCTTTGCTCATGCGAAAAACTTCTTCCACGGTTGTAAGTCCGAGAAGCGCTTTGATAATGCCATCTTGCAACAAATTGATCATTTTTAAATTTAAAATTTCTTTATCAACCTCGTCTCTTGGGAAATCATTGGCGATCAACTCGCGCAATTGATTGCTGATCGGCAAAAGCTCCGAAATAACTACTCTCCCGGAATAACCGGTATTCTTGCAATTGGCGCATCCCAAGCCGCGATATGCAATAATTTTTGGAGTAGCCAAATTCAATATGGAGGGCAAAGCATCATTGGACAAATTTTTTAATTGATTTCTAATTTTGTCAGAAACATCTTCGGCCAACTCATAACTTTGTTTGCATTTGGGACAAATTCTGCGAGTGAGCCTTTGCGCAATCACCAAATTCAAAGTTGACGCCAACAAAAAAGGTTCCACCTTCATATCAATTAAACGAGGGATTGAACCCAATGAATCATTGGTGTGCAAAGTGGAAAATAAAAGATGCCCGGTTAACGCGGCATGCACCGCCATTTCCGCGGTTTCACTGTCACGAATTTCACCAACCATGATAATATCAGGATCCTGCCGCATCAACGAGCGCAAACCGGAAGCAAAAGTGAATTTAACTTCGGGTCTGATTTGCGCCTGATTGATTCCTTGAATGTTGTATTCAATCGGATCTTCCAATGTGGTGATATTAATTCCCTCTTTGTTCAGCATGCTCAAAATAGAAAAAAGCGTGGTTGACTTGCCGGATCCGGTCGGGCCGGTAACCAAAATCATGCCATATGTTTGTTTGATGGCTTGATCAATTATTTGCCTGGAATTCTCGCTAAATCCAAGCTGTTCCAAAGTCAAAGCGTCTCCACTAATATCCAATATTCGCAAAGTCGCTTTTTCTCTGCCAAACAACGGCATTACGGAAACGCGTAAATCATATTCTATTTCTTCATTTTTAAATTTAAACCGACCATCCTGCGGGATTCTAGTTTCATCAATTTTTAATCCAGCCAAAACTTTTATTCTGGAAATAATGGAATCATGCAAATATATCGGCAAATTCAATACGGTATTCAAAATTCCGTCAACACGAAAACGAATCCGCGAATAATTTTCAAAAGGCTCTATGTGAATATCCGAAGAATGATTGGCAATGGCGTTTTTTACAAACATGGTCACAATTTCCGCCACCGGTGCTCTTTTTACCACTTCGGCAAAATTTTCCGGCGAATCGGTCTCTTGTTTTAAGACCGATTCTCTTTCCTTGGTCGCGGCCGAAACAGCGCTTTGCACTTCCGCGGAAAAAGTGCCCAATCTTTTGCTTATTTCCGTCAAACAAAAAAAAGAACACACATGATATTTAACTTCCCAGCCACCGCTTGCGCCAAAAAAATCAATGGCTTCTTTGGCTTCATAATCGGCCGGATCAAGAATCGCCACATTTATTTTTTTACCAGTCTTTGAAAAACATAAACAATGATGATCTTCCATCATCTTTTTTGGCAAAATCAACAAGTCTTCCGGCTTAATTTCTTTTTCCAACAAATTGACATAAGGCAAATTAAAAAATTCAGCCGTTTCCAAAGCCAATTTTTCACCATCCACAAAACCGGCTTTTGCCAAAACTTCAAAAAGCGTTTTATTTCCCGAAGCCAACATGGCCGCAATCTCCGCAGACTGGCTTTCTCTAAGCAATTTACGACTGATCAACCTTTTGATTATTTTTTTTTGCCAATCGTTCAACATTATTTTTTGGTTATAAAAGGATTTTCTTTTTGACCGATAATTTCATTTTTTTGCCAAAATTCAAAATAAGCAACCTGATTTTTTTCAAATGACGGCGCCCATTTTTCCAAAAACTCCAAACTGGCCGTAGGATCATACGGTTCATCAACATTAACTTCCGCAATATTGTTAAAAACAGCCGAACCAAAATAAAATCTGCCAAAGAAAAATGCCCCCAACAAAATAAATATTGCCAAAAAAGTCAATGCCAAACTGCTTATTTTGTCTATATTTTTCATATGATTACTCCACCAAATAATACAACGCCATTTTTAAATTATAGCTTTTTTGTTCCGGACGATAAGTGATGGCCGAGATATCCACAAACCTTCCGGCCATTTCCAATTCACGCAAAAAATTTTTTACCAAGAAATAATCCCCGCCGGAAAGCGCCACAGTCGCATAAGCTTTGGCGTATTTGGCGCCGGCTTGGACATTGGTTGATTCCGAGACTTCCAAACTGTTTAAATTCAAACCGTTTTTTTTGGCTGAATTTTCCAAAAAAACAAATATTTCCGGCCAATCTTTTTTGGTCGGCAACATAATGGAAATATTTTTTGACAGATCGCCGAATTTCAACGCCAATTCATTTACTTTTTCATATTTTGACAAACGATCCTGCTCCGCGACCATCCGCGCATCCAAATCAATCAACGCGTCGTTTAAATCAAAAACGCAAGATTTGTAGAAATAACCAACCAAAAATATTATCAACGCCAAAAAAACGATCAACAAAGATTCATAGACTCCTTTTTTATTCTTGACCGCTTTTTCCGCTATCGCAAAAAAATCATGTTCGCCATTTTTGAAAGAATTTTCTTTTTTGTTGATAATTATCGGCATTTTATTTATTTAACAACTCTTTTTTTAATTTTAAATTTATGGCGAATGAAACTGGATAATCAGCCAAATAATCGCCCACGGCCGGTTCCATCATCCTTACGGAATTTACTTCCGCCGTTTCCACAAAATCCGCAGTTTCAAAAATTTTTAATTGTTTGGCCGCATCGCCATAAGTTTTTCCTCTGGCGGAAATAACCACTTTGCCATTTTCGTCCGTTGCCAAATCAAGGTAATAAACATCCTGCGTAATATTATGTTCCAATTTATCCAAAAAAACGGTCCACAAAATTCGCTCATTTTGCAATTGCAAAACCGTGTCTATTTTTTTTTCCGCTTCTTTTAGGATATTTTTGCTGTCGGAAAGTTTTTGTATTTTCGCTTTTACGGATTCAATTGATTCTTTTTTTTCATTATATATTTTTATCTTGCTTTGCTTGATTGAATAAAACAACAAATACAAACCGGCAACAACAATTGAAAAAATCAAAAAGAATAAAGCCAATCGTTTGATCATCAGCCAGAAATCATTCCACGTCTTCGCCGAATAATCTTCGGCCAAAAGGTCAAATTCATTTTGCATTGGCGCTTTTTCGCCCTCGACAAAATGCAACTTATTTGATTTAACGGCATTTAAATTTTTCACAAAAAAATCAGGCCGGCTTTTTGGTGAAACTTCTTTTTCAATTTTAATTTTTGGAACATTTTCCACTTTCTTTTCAATCCTAAATTCGGCTCTAACCGACTCCGGTTGGGCTTTTTCAATTAAAATCGGCTTGCGTTCTATTGTCTCGGCCGGATTTTTTTTGATTGGTTCACTTTTTTCTTCCGGAATATGCATTTCGCGAACGACCGTTTTTGCGGCCAAACGAGCGCGTCTTTTTACATCATCTTCTTGCTCTCTCAAATCTTCCGGCAATAAACTGATTGAAGAGTTCATTTTGCGAAAATTATTAAATTATTCAATATCGCGCATTGCCAAACCAACCGCTGTCGCCAAGCGACTGCCAATACCATCCAAAACCTCTTGCAAATCCAAAGGATAAATGACTCTGGCCCAAGGATTGCCAATAAAAGTTCTAATACCCAATTTGTCGGAAAAATATTTTGGTAAATTAAACAAACTGGAACTGCCGCCGGTAAGAATAATTCTCTCAACTTTTTTATTTTTATTATCCGGCTGATCCAAATAAAAATTTATGGTGTATTGCACTTCGTCAGCAATCGTCCGAATGGCTCTTTCCACAATCTCCGGCAATTGACCTTCAGGCGTATCCAAATTCGCCAAATCTCTTTTGTACTGCTCGGCTTGTTCCACACTTACGCTTAAAGTTTCTGAAATATTGCGCGTAAAAGACAATCCTCCGACTCCCAAACTGCGACTCAACAAAGGCAACCCGCCATCAACAACGGAAATATCAGTATTTGATCCGCCGATATCAACAACAACTACGGTTGATTTGTCTTTGCCAATCAAAGATCTGGACAAAGCAAAGGATTCTGTTTCCAAACTGATCAAAGACAAACCAGCTTTTTTGAAAATATCAATATATTTTTGCACAACCGTTTTGGCCGCTCCAGTCAAAAGTATTTGCAAGTTTTTTATTTTATCTCCGGCCTCTTTTTGTTTTTTGATATTTTCTTCCGGCGTGATTATTTTCCAATCCAAAATCATTTCCTCCAACGGCAAAGGCAAAACCTTTTTGGCCTCCCACTCAACGGCCGTAGTCACTTTTTTTGGAGAAGCCAAATCTTTGGCAGAAATTTCAGTTATGGAAATTATGGCATTAAAAACCGCCTGACTCGGCAAAGCCGTAATCGCCCGATTGGTAACAACTTTTGAGGTATCACAAATTTTTCGCAACAAAGCGGCGGTTTTTTCCGGATCATCAATTAATTTTTGGCCTTCTCCTTTCAACGATCTTTCTATATATCCATAAGTAACCAATTGTGCTCGGCCGTTATTATTGGTCAATTCAACGATTTTCAAACTGCTGCCACCGATATCAACGCCCAAAAAATTGGCCTCGGCCGAGCCCTTGCCGCTAAATAATCCCATATTTTTATTTATTTTATTTTTTTATTGTTTTGTCTCAAAAATATTATAACATTTTTTTTCAAAACATTCTAACTTATACACAAGATAATTCAATAATTAAACTGAACTTTTTATTGAAATTTCGGCAGAGACTTGGCCATGTCCGCAAATCCCGGAGGCGGATTTAAAATAACTTTTCCATCATAAATAATTTTTTCCGCCGCGTCTTTTTTCTCCAAATCAACATATTGCCTTTCCATATTGAATTCAGAAGCAACCAACAAACCGTTGACAATCAACGACTTATCCGTTTCTCCTTGACCCGATGTTCCGGTAAAAATCGCTTTTTCAGCATAAATATTAGCGGAAATTTTCGCGACATTGCTTTTTATATAAACATTGCCGCCAGAACCATCATCGTTTTTTAACACAATGATGCCAAAAACAGAAACTTCCGTTGGGTTGAAAACAACTTCATCAAGCGCTTCAATATTGCCCAAAACATACAAATCGCCTTTTATCACCAAAGTTCCGGCGCCGTTGTTTGGATAAGTGGCTTTTTTGAATACTTTATCAAACAAATAAAAATCATTTTCCGAATAATACACTTGGCCGTTTAAAATATCCGGAATTTGCGAGTCGCTCATGACTGGAATTATTTCACCATGCTGTCCGGCCAAAAGACCTTTGATGTCAAAACCGCCAAACGAACTTTGATATTCATTTTCGTTTTTGGGAAAAATCAAAAGTCCCCTATTGTCATCAATCCATTGCTCGTTATTTTCGCATTCGGTTGAACGCGCGCAAGCTGAATTATAATGAATAATCCGACCGTTGGCTTCAAGCAAATACGTTGCGCTGAAATTTTTACCGACCGGATCGGACAATGAACCTAAATTTTCCCCGACATAGACATCACCGCCGACTGTTTGCCAATAAGGCAAATTAGTTTGGGCGTTGCGAAAATCGGCGGCAAATTTATACCAACCGTAATTTTCTTGATTTTGCCCCAATCCCCAAGCCCAACCAAAAATTTCATTTCTGGAAAAATCCACTCCCAAACCGTATTCATAACATTGATCGCATATATCGCAAATGCCATCAGAACAATCGCGACATTTTTTGCAAATTGCTCCGGAACCTTCGTGATTTTTATCGGCAAAGCAAAAAGAACAAACTTCCAAATTTTTGCTCGCCGATTTATAGCAATTCTTGCAAGCAAATTTTTTGCCAGGGAATTCCGTTCGTTCTCCCTGCAAACTAACCCATCCGTTATCTTGCAAATTCGGCCATGCGGCCCAACCGGAAACCAATCCCGATTCATCAATCATCGCTATGGATGAGCTATTTGTTGGCGGATCATTTAAGTCAGACCAATCTGCGCAACTTTTGCCAAAACACAAATAACCGCCATATTCACTCCACGCCTGCCCGGTAATCTGACCGCTTTTTCGGTCATAATCAACACCATAATCCGCTTGCCGACAATTTTCCAATTCCGGATTTGCGCAGTTCAAAGAAATCCAGCCGATATTCGGCGAATATGACCAACCAAAAAGTTTGTCCTGATTTCCGGCTACAACAAAATAACGGCCGACTAGCAACAGCAGAATAAACAAAAAAAATCCGCTTGAGAAACCAATGACCATCTTTCTCATAACGAATTTATTATAGCACAAAAACTAACAGTAAAAAAATAGAAAAACCGAATATTATTTTATTTTTTTCTCATTTTCATCCAAAATCCCATTCACCACCGCATCGGCTTCCGCATTTTGCTCTCTACGAACATGTTTAAAAACGACTTTTTTGAACTTTATTTTCAAATTGTAAATTTTTAAAAAAAGTTGACTCAAAATTTGATCTTTCACCCGATATTCGCCGTTTAATTGTTTGACAACCAGTTCCGAATCCAAAAAGAAAAACAGCTCGGCTCCGCCCAATTCCAAACATTTTTGCAAAGCCAACAAAACCGCTGAATATTCCGCTTGATTGTTGGTAACCTTGCCCAAAAATTCTCCTCCAGAAAATACGCTTTGTTGTTGTTCGTTTTTTATTATCACGCCAGATGCGCCCGGCCCGGGATTGCCACGGCTTCCACCATCAGTGTTAATGAATAATTTCATAAAATAATAATTAGTAATGAATATATCAATTTACAACCCGCAGATCAACCACTTTGATTTCTCGTTGAACTTGTCCTTGCCAAACATTTTTGGTCATTTCAACAATCGCTTCAACTTTCTGATTTATTTTTAGCAATGGCAAAAAGTCTTTGGCCCGACCAAAAAGCATCACTTTGTAAAGTTTTGGCGAATTTTGTTTGACCATCAAACGCAAATGATTACCGGTCGCGCCCAAAACTTCAATCGCCACCAGGGTCAAATCACGCAACCAAAAAAGAGGTCTCGGATTTGCTTCGCCAAATGGCGAAAACTTTTCCAATTCATCCAAAAAATCAACACCGTTAAAATCAAGATCAAAATATCCGTCAACCATTAAAATCGGCTCCAACTCAATGTCAAGCAAACTGTTTTCTATTTTTTGGCGCAAACTGTTTTCAAAATCATTTTTCATTTCCAAATTCTTCAACGTAAACCCGCAGGCTCCCGCATGTCCGCCGAATCTTGCCAAAAATTCTCCCACTTGCGTAAGATGTTCCGTTATGTTCAAACCGACAACGCTCCGACCGGAACCGACAATTCTTCCGCCACAATTGGTCATCGCCAAAACCGGTTTACCGAATTCATCGCAAATCCTTCCGGCAATGAGTCCGATAATTCCATGCGCCCAATTTTCATTATACAAAAAAAACACTTTTTCGTCTTTTTTTTCAAGCAACTCTTTTTTTAAATTTTCCGTGGCCTTTTCCAAAATTTTTTGTCTGGCCAAGTTATTTTCATGCAATTCATCGGCCAAGGCGCCGGCTTCATCCAAATCTTCCGTAAATAAAAGACGAAAAGCGGCCTCGGCATGTTTCATTCGTCCGGCCGCATTTAATCGCGGAGCCAGTTGAAAACCGATGGTAAAACTGTCAAATTTGTTTACGCTTACTTTTTCCAAAAGTTTTTGCAAACCCAAATTTTTTGTTTGCGCCAAAACAACCAAACCCCATTTGGTCAAAATTCTATTTTCATTCAACAAAGGCACAATATCCGCAACCGTGCCAATCGCCACCAAATCAAGCAACCATTTTTCGTATCCTCGGACTCCGCCAAATGAGGCCAATTCATTTTCCGACAACCCTTCCGGCCTTGTCCGCAATAATGCCACGGCCAATTTATAAGCCACTCCGGCTCCTGATAAATATTTACACGGATAATTCTCGCCTTGTGTTTTTGGATCAATCACGGCCACGGCCGAAGGTAAAATTTCCGGGGCTTCGTGGTGATCCGTAACAACAGTTTCAACTCCCAAATTTTTTAAGATTTCCACTTCTTGCCGATTGGTAATGCCACAATCAACGGTAATTATCAGTTTACATCCGCTTTCCGCAAATTTATTTAAATTGTTGGGATTAAGACCATAGCCATCAATTTCACGATGAGGAATAAAAACTTCAAAATCAGCGCCCAAAATTTTTAATGTTTTGGCCAAAATCGCCGCACTGGTAACACCATCCGCGTCATAATCTCCATGAATTATGATTCTTTCTTTTTTAAAAATAGCCGCCCAAATTCTATCCGTAGCCAAACTCATTTGAGAAAATAAAAATGGATCGGCCAACTCTTCATAATCAGACCGAAAAAAATCTTTGGCTTCATTTGAATTTTTGAAGCCGCGATTGTATAATAGTTGAGCTATGGGCAAAGAAAAATCTGCCAATAATTCATGATTATTCGGAAGCGGTTCCTTTATCAGCCATTTTTTCATAAACAAAATTTCATAAACTATTTTACTATGATCGGTAAAAAAATACAAAAAATCATTCAAATTGCAGTCGTTGTCATTGTTATTCTATCCATGGTTATTTGGACTTTTGGCACATTCTTTTATTAAAATATAATCATAAAAACAACCGCAAAAAAAGCGCCAGAAATATTCATGGCGCTGTTTTGTTATTCGCCTACTAACAGGCGATTTATAAAATAAGGAGGAGTTGCCAATTTAGCCAAACTTTCGGCCGCTTTTTTTATATCATATTCAACGCGAACAAACTCAACTTCCGCATCCTGATTAAAAAATTCAATTATCGCATAGCCGGCTCGGCAATCATAATCCCGCGGTTGACCGACACTGCCAACGCAAATCAAATATTTTTTATTAAAAAACAACAGCTGCTTTTGAAATATGAGCCAAGATGAAAAACGATAACCAACTTTTGGACTAAAGACAAACTGCCGATGCGTATGCCCGACTAAAAGAAATGGAACAGTAAGACTGTTTACCTCAATATCCGCATCTTCTGGGTCGCTCAAATAAGGGAACTCCTGACAATAGCAAAAAGAGGCATGCGCCAATTGACAATTATTTTCTTTCACTTCTTCGCATAACGGCAGTTTTTGCAAATAATGCAAATCTTCAACAGTCAAAAGTTTTTTCGTTTTTTCAAAAACATTAATAATGTCCTTGTCGTAAGAAAAAGAATCCTCTCTCCCGATAACCGCCCACTCATGATTGCCAAGAACTACGCGTCGGCAATTTTTTTTAACCCAAGAAATAACTTCGGCGACAAACATTCCATATCCCAAAAAATCCCCCAAACACCAAACTTCATCAATAAACCGGTTTTCCATATCTCTCGCGACCGCTTCCAAAGCCGGCCAATTACCATGAATATCGGAAATAACGGCTATTCTTTGACTCATTTTTTTCCTCCATATTATTAAAGAACTTTAACAATTATTGATAACATGTTTTTATAATTTCGTCAAACATAAAATCAAAGCTAATGCTTTGATTTTATTTATTATTCAATCTTTTACATTTCAATAATATTGATAACAACAAAATTCAAATCTTTATTTTCCTCATCCGCTGAAATTGTTACCGAAACAGTTCTTTTGTCTTTTTTGGCGCCGAGCATCAAAATTCCAGAAAGATTGGCCGATTGATTCATTGTCCAACCTTGAGCCGTTAATTTTTCCGTGTACTCTTTTTGCAAACTCTCGGATGAACTTTTACTTTTCAAAGCGACTTGAACCCCATTGGCCATAACATTTTTCATGGCGGAAATTATTTCGCCTTCGGACACAAAAACATCGCTTGGCCAATCGGTCGGTAAGGAAGCGCCCGATCCTGTTTCCAAAGTAACGCCTTCCTCGGTTTCAATTTTCATACCATCATTTTTCAAATCAACATCCGCATTTCCGCCGAGATTTTTTTCAATTTGATTTTCAATTCCCTTTTCCATCAAGGCTCTTTCACCGCAAGCCGTCAAAGAAAAAACGCACAAGACGGAAAAAGACAAAATTAAAATTTTTTTCATAGTTTTTATTTTTATACTTTATAAACTTTAAAAACTTTATCCCAAAGGGATCGCTTTGCGATGGACTTTACAAACTCATCTTTTCATCACCGACAAAAACGCTTCCGGCGGAATGTTCACTTTGCCTTTGCCAAAAGCCATCATTTTCTTTTTGCCTTTTTTTTGTTTTTCCAAAAGTTTTTGGCGACGAGTCCAATCACCTCCGTAAAGTTTGGCCGTTACATCCTTGCGCAAAGCGGAAATTCTTTCCGCGGCAATGACTTTGCCACCGATAGCGGCCTGAATTTTTACCACAAATTGATGTTTTGGAATTGAATCCTTTAAATTTTCCACGATTTTTTTGCCGGTATTATATGCCGAATCGCGATAAATAATAGTGGAAAAAGCTTCCACCGGCTCATCAGCCAAAAGAATATCCATTTTTTGCAAATCCGCTTGATGATAGGCAAAAAATTCATAATTCATTGAACCATAACCAGAGGTAACTGTTTTTAATTTATCGTAAAAATCAACGATCAACATGGCCAACGGAATTCGGTAATGCAAAATCACTCTGGTTAAATCAATATATTCGGTATTTAAATATTCTCCGCGACTATCCTGAACCAAATTCATGATATTGCCCAAATAATCTTTTGGCGAAACAATATCCACATTCATAATCGGTTCTTCCATATGATCAATTTGTGAAGGATCGGGAAATTCATTCGGATTTTTGATTAGATATTCGGTTTCATTAAGAATTTGTTCTTTTTTCACGCTCGTGGGCATTTTTACACCTTCTTTTACCACCATCTTATAAGCGACACTCGGCACGGTTACCACCAAATCCAAATCAAATTCACGTCTTAATCTTTCCTGAAAAATTTCCAAATGCAACATGCCGAGAAATCCGCAACGAAAACCAAAACCCAAAACCGGCGAATTTTCCGGCTCGTAAACCAAAGCCGCGTCATTTAATTTCAACTTGCCGATCGCTTGACGCAACTCCTCGTATTCATTGCCTTCGGCGCAAAAAACGCCGGCGTAAACCATTGGCTTCACTTGCTTGTATCCGGCCAAAGCCGAAATGGAATTTTTGTCTTTTTTTAAAGTAATGGTATCACCGACGCGACAATCTTCAATCTGTTTCAAACCAGTCACAATATAACCAATTTCTCCGGCGCTCAAACTTTCAGTCGGCACCAAATTCGGTTTCAAAATTCCGCATTCCAAAACTTCGCCATCCGCTTTTGTGCCAAACATAATGATTTCATCTTCTTTTTTCACTTGACCATCAACAATTCTCACATAAGCGACCACACCGCGATATTCATCATAAAAAGAATCAAAAATCAAAGCGCGCAAAGGCTTTTGCGTTTCTTTTTTTGGTTCCGGAACTTTTTCTATAACTCTATTCAAAATTTCCGCCACGCCCAAACCGGTTTTGCCGGATGCGTGCAAAATTTCTTCTTCTTTGCAACCGAGAAGATTAATAATTTCTTGCGTTACTTTTGGCACATTGGCCGCCGGCAAATCAACTTTGTTAATCACCGGAATTATTTCCAAACCTTGCTCAATCGCCAAATACAAATTAGCCAAAGTTTGCGCTTGCACACCTTGGGCCGCGTCAACCAAAAGAATCGCGCCTTCCACGGCGGCGAGAGATCGGGAAACTTCGTAATTAAAATCCACATGCCCGGGAGTATCAATCAAATTCAAAATATAACCGTTGTATTCCATTTTGGCCGGTTGCAATTTAATGGTAATGCCACGCTCGCGCTCCAAATCCATTTGATCCAAAATTTGATCTTTCATTTTTCTTTTATCCACGGTATTGGTCAATTCCAAAAAACGGTCAGCCAAAGTTGACTTGCCATGATCAATGTGCGCGATAATGCAAAAATTTCTAATTGAAGTCATAGCTTCCGCCGATTTGTCATCCCAAATGTAAATAATAGAGATCGCAAACTGGCTGAATTTAATTTTAACACTTAACTAATTTAACAAATTTCTATTCAAAAATCAAGCCTCAATTTTTATAAAATAGACTCATTTTCCAACTTTGTCTTGCGCCAAAATTTTGATTTTAATTTTTGCCAAAAAATTTGAAACTCCGCAATGCCCAATAACTTTCCAAAAAATAAATAAATTATTAAAGAAATCCCGCCGGCAATAACATCAATCAAAATTTTCCAACTTAAACCATCATTACCAAACTGTTGTAAAAATTTTCGAAAGAAAAAAGCAACTATTGCCAAAGCGCCAACGGACAAAAATATCTTTGCCGAATAAACGAAAGAAAGTTTGGCCGAATCTTTTTGCCAAAAGGTCAACAAAATAAAATTAACAAAAGAGCTGATACCAAAAGACGCGATCAAACCGTTCAAACCAAAATATTTGCTTCCCCAAAAAGCAAAAACAATATTTACGATTAAGGCGATAAAAGCTGCCCAAAAAGGGCGCCAAGTATTTCCAGCCGCATAAAAACTTCTTGCTAAAAGTGGCAACAATGATTGAAAAGGCAAACTCAAACAAAAAATTCGCAACGCCAGCAAGGTTTGCGAATCGGCAAAAAAATTTCCGCCTCCCAAAGTCAAAGCGATCAACTCCGCGCCAAAAATATAAAACCAAATTGTCAAAGGCAAAACGTAAAAAATAATTTGCCGATACGTTTTTTGTTTTATTTGTCGGAAATCATCAGATTTTTTTTCATTAAACGATTTTGACAATGCCGGAAAAGCGGCCACCGCAAAAGACACCCCAAACAAACCAAGCGGCAAACTTTGCAAATTATTGGCAAAATTAAAAATCGCCAAACTGCCGACAGGCAACAATGAAGCAAAAAAAGTAATCACCAATAAATTCAACTGTCCGGCCGCCAAACCGAGAATTCGCGGACCGGTCATTTTTAAAATTTTTAAAAAGTTTTTTTCACGTTTATCAAAAATAAATGAATATTTAAAACCAAGTGAAACAACGACCGGAATTTGAATAAGCAAATGCAAAAAAGCGCCAACCACTACACCAAAAGCCAAACCTTTTAGACCAAAAATCGGGACCAATAAAAGCGCGCCGATAATAATTCCCAAATTATACATAATCGGCGCCAAAGAAAAAATCAGAAACCTTTTGGTCGCTTGCAACACGCTGCTCAAAACCGCGCTTAATCCCAAAAAAATCGGACTCAACATCATTATTCTGGTAAATAAAACGGTTAAACGCAATTTTTCCGCATCAAAACCGGGCGTAATTATTTTCACAATCGGTTCGGCAAAAATTTCAAAAATTATCGCCAAAACAAGCAAACTTAATCCGAGAATATTTAAAACATTGCTGACTAATTTCCATGCTTCACAACCCTGTCGGATGACGGGGCCGTCAAACTCATTTTCAAAAACCGACAAAAAAACTGGGATAAAACCGGCTGACAAAACTCCAAGAATCAACAAATTATAAATCAAATCCGGCACACGAAAAGCGGCATAATAAATGTCCAATTCATTGCCCGCGCCAAACTGATTGGCCAAGATTTTGTCTCTAACCACGCCAAGCAACCGACTCAACAAACTGAAAAAAGCGATCACCATCGCCGCCAAAGTCAAACTTTCAAATTTTTTGTTCAGTATTTTTTTTAACATAAATAACCAACTATTCCAACAGTTTTTTATCTTGAGATGTCAAGTTTTTATGATTTTGCGCACTTATAACTTGCTTGCCGGTTTGTTTTTCAATTTCCATTCTCGCCGTTTTGGCCACAAAACCGCCTTTGCGCGCCACAATTTTATTTTTTTCCAAACCAACCGGTTTTTGCGTTTTGGATATCTCGGTCGTTGAAGCTTCAGCCAACATATTCAAAACCAGTTCCAAATTAGTCATGTTATCTCGTAAATTTTCTTTTTGCAAATCTTTCAATTTTTTATAATCCTTAATCCCCCGATCAGCCCACGCTTTGGTAATTTCATCAGTCAAAATCGCAAATTCCAGATCGTTTTTTATTCCTCTATTTTTCCATTCATCAGTTAAATCTTTGCGAATTTCAATGCTTTTTAACCGTTGATTAATCCATGATTCAGAATAACCTTTTTGGATATAAGTTCGCAACGCCCGATTTATTGAAAGTTCCGGATCGGCCGATTCTTCTAATCGTTCATAACCAACTTTGGCCAGCCATAATTTAAAAGGTTCAGCTTTTGACGACGGAATTGATTGAATTAGTCGAAACAAAACTTCAGTATCAGCCGCATCGGTCAAGCGCATTTTTCCATCAGGAGCCATCATTTTCAAAGCGTGACATTTTGTCACGGTTTCATTTGATCCTTCTTTAATCATTCTTTCTTTCATTTTTCGCCAATAAGCCACAGGATCAATACTATTAGTCAGTGCGCCAATCACATCGGAAACCGAAAAATACCAGAGCTCATTTTCTCCGTCCCAAATTCGACGAATTTGTTGACCATCAAAAATTGTTAGGTCTTTATTTTTCATAATCAAAATAAAATCAAATATTACTCCATCTATTTTATCTTTTTTGCGCAATAAATCAAATAGACATGGCAATCACCAATTCTTCATTGGCGGGAACAACCAAAATTTTTGTTTTTATCGGCAAATTTTTCATAATCAATCGACGAATATCCGCATTGCGCTCACCGACTCCAGCGGAAAAAACAATGGCATCAACTTTGCCGCCCAAAACCGCAAAATACGCGCCCAAATATTTTTGGATTTGATAAACATACATGTCCAAAGCCAACTTAGCCAATTTTTTTATTTTTGGTTGACGATTTTTGGCAAATTCATAACCCGGAATTTTAAATCCGTTTAAAATTAAAATATCACGCAAATCAGGCAAATCACACACGCCTTTTAAACCGGAATAATTATTCAAAAGTTTTTCAATTTCTTCCAGTGAATATTTTTGACGCAAAAGATAAAAAATAATTGACGGATCAAAATCACCCGGCCGAGTCATCATCATCAAACCAGAAAGCGGAGTAAAGCCCATTGATGTATCCACTGAACAGCCACTCTTAATCGCGCAAACGCTGGCGCCGGAACCGAGATGACAAGTGATTAAATTCGGCTTGCTTTTTTTCAAAATCTTTCCCGCTCGTTCTTTCATATACCAATGGGACAAACCGTGAAATCCATAACGGCGAATACGCAAATCTTCGTAAAATTCATGCGGCAAGGCGTATTGAAAAGCTTTGTCCGGCATGGTGGCGTGAAAAGCCGTGTCAAAAACCGCGTAATTTTTTGCTTGCGGTAAAAGCTCCAAACAAATTTTAATGCCCAACAAATTTTTTAGATTATGCAACGGCGCCAATTCATCAAATTCATGCAAATCTTTTAAAATTTTTTCCGTAATTAAAGTCGGTTTCACATATTTTTCGCCACCATGAACAACGCGATGACCGATTTTTGTAAAATTTTCTTTGGCAAAACCTTGATCCTCCAACTTTTTGATAATCAAACGAATGGCCTGTTCATGATTGGCAACAACGATTTTTTCAATCTCTTTATCCAACGATGAATTAAAAAAAGATCCAGCTAATCCGATTTTTTCCACAAGACCGTTGGCCAACTCTTTTAAACCGCTTGAAAAAACTTTGAATTTAACTGTCGCCGAACCGCAATTTAAAACTAAAATATTTTTATTTTTTTTCATAATTGAAAAAGTCGCAGTTGCCTGCGACAAATATATTTTTTATTTAATTATTGAACAAAAAGTTTCCGAATCCACTCCGGCCGCATTCGCTTCATCAGTGTCAAGATGAACATGCAAATTAAAATTATCATCAATTCTAACTTCCACTTCGCCAAAAATAGTTTGTCTCGGTCCATCAATCAAAATTTTGATATTTTGGCCGTTTAATAATCCAAAATCTCTGGCTTCTTCGTGATTGGCGTGCAAATGTCTCTTGGCAACAATCAATCCTTCCGCCAAATCAAGTTCGCCTTTTGGCCCAATAATTTTTATCGCGCCGGAACGAATAACCTTTCCCGATAAACGCAAAGGCGCCGGATTACCCAAAAAAAAGCTGTCGGTTTTGGAAACTTCCACTTGCGTAAAAGTCCGACAAGGACCCAAAACTCTTACATTATGCAAACTGTTTTTTGCTCCGGCCAAAGTGACTGTTTGCGAGGAAGAGAATTCTCCAGTTTGCGATAAATCTTTAAACTTTTGCAATTCAAAACCCTCGCCAAACAACAAATCCAAATCGTGCCTTGTCAAATGAACATGCCTAGCTGAAATCTCCACAGGAATTTTTGGCATAAAGTTTTTTTTAATTACTTGTAAATTTTCTTTATTTTACTCTATTCTACTAATTATTTCAAATCACTATGTTTTATAAATTTATCTTTAACAAACCATTCTGCGCGCCAATACGATACAAAACAAAAGTGCTGTTGCGAATGGCGATCTTCAAAGCTTTTTCAAAATCTTTAAATCTGATATATGCGGCCAACAAGCCGCTGGCAAAAGCATCGCCGGCGCCAACCGTATCAACAATTTTTTCGCTGTTGCTTATGGCCGGTACATAAAAATAATCATCATATTCATCAATTGCCACCGCACCTTTGGCTCCTTGGGTGATAACCACTTTTTGGCAACCCAATTCATGAATTTTTGACAATAAAAATTTGACGTCATGCAAATTGTCCGCGGAACTTCTCGGAAAAATATTTTTTACAAATTCTTTGGCTTCATTTTTATTTAAAATCAAAATTTCAATGTTTTTTAAAAAAACAACAATCTTTTTGTAATCTTTTAACTGATTTTCCCCCGGATTCCAAGCTATTTTCACTCCCCGCTTCGTTTGTCTGACGATTTTTTCAAATTCAAAAACCCAATTCTCATTGGCCAAAGAAGAAACGTAAAACCAATCGGTCCGAAAATCACGCAAAAAGCCGACACTCAAATCAGCGCTAGCGCCACGATAAGTGAAAATACTGTGTTCTTTGTCTTTTTCGGACGTCAAAATAATTGAAAAACCGGTTTTTTTATTTTTTTCCACGGTAATAAGCGACGTGTCTATTTTTTGATCTTTTAAATGAGAAAAAATTTCTTGTCCGACAGCGTCTTTGCCCAAACAAATCATCGGAGAAGCCTTAATTCCAAAATTATTCAACCCAACAACCACATTCATAGCGCCACCGCCATAATTGACAAAAACTTCCTCCACCGGCACCTTGGCGCCAAAAGGCAAACTCAAAAAATCATCTTCTTTTTTATTTTTGGTCGCAACAATTTGCGACGAATAAAACATAATGTCCTTCAAGGCGCTGCCAATCGTGACAACTTCAAAATGTTTCATATTTTTTATTTTTTTTATTTGATTTATCTCCAAATAAATTATACCATATATATAGAAATAATTAAAACATTATGATACCTGAAAAAATTCCTGAAATAAAAAATGAGAATAAAAAAAATCTTTTGGAAAAAGATTTGGAAACCTATAAAGATATCATTAACGATCGCGAAAAACTTTTTGACTATGATCTTGAACAAATTCGCCAATCAATAAAACAAAACTCGGGAGATGAACAGGAAAATCAAGCCACAACCAAATTGCGCACGCTAGAATTTATGCGCGTCAATTTGGAAACGCACAATCGCCTCGTTTTACATTACGCTTTGGAATTGATAAAAAAAATGAAATTATCCCAAAAAGACAAGGCCATTGCCAAAATTGCCGTAATTTTGCATGATGCCGGTAAATTGGCCGCTCCGCTTTTGGAACACCATACCAAAGGGATGGAATACGCCGGCATAATTTTAAAAAAATATTACAACAAATCAATTGCTGGAATTAAAATCAACCAAACTTTTTGTCAAAAAGTTTTGGAAGCGATTAACCGTCACATGAATCATCCATATTTAGTCATGATGAACAAAGCGCGTTTTCCGGAACCGCAAGATAATGTTGATAAAATAGTTTTTGATGCCGATATGCTAGCCAATACCGGATTCAAAAATGTGGCATTCAGATTCGGAGATCCGGCCAATTTGTCTATTGATATAAGAGCGGCCGAAGAAAAATCAAAAAACAATCAAAAAACTTGCGTTTTGCAAGAGTGCTTTGAAAATGTTTTGGCAGGAGTCAGAAATATTGAAAAAACTATTTTGTTGGAAGAATCCGGGGAAACCCTGGCTCAAGCGTTGCGCGATATTGAAAAAATTTATAAATTTTTAATTTCTGAAAGAGATGAAAATTTAAAAAAGGGATTGCTTTGGCCGACAAAAAATCCAGAAGATAATTTTCAACCGATTGAAGGCGATAATATTCTTGAACAGGTGCAAAATTTATTTTCTGAAAATAATAAATTTTCAACCTTGACAATTTTGGACAAAGGCAATGAAAAAACGTCCGGTCAAGTATTGATCAAAAAAATTCTCAACGGCCAAATAATGAAGGCGGCCAAAGCCTGCGGCGTAGATGAAAAATTCGCCGAGTATTTAAAAATGTGAGTTTTGCCATTACTTAGTAAAACAAAAAGTCAATGGCTTTAAACCGATTGACTTTTTTAATTTAGATAAAATTAGATTAAACGATTTTTCAAATATGCCTTTAAATCAACCAAATCAACAACCTCTTGTTTCATGGAATCACGCTCTCTTATTGTTACTGTATTTTTTTCCAAACTGTCAAAATCAATAGTCACGCAAAAAGGCGTGCCGATTTCATCTTGATAACGATAACGTTTGCCAATATTGCCGCGCGAATCAAAAGTAGCGGTCAAATCATTTTGCAAATCAGCAAAAATTTCGCGAGCTTTGGCCACCAAATTCTCTTTGTTGGCAAGAAGCGGAAAAACGGCCACTTTGTAAGGCGCCACAGCCGGTTTTAATTTCAAAACGATTCTGGTATCGCCTTCTTTTACCAATTCTTCATTATAAGCCGTGGCCAAAACCGCTAACACGGTTCTGTCCAAACCGAATGATGGTTCAATGACATGCGGAATGAATCGGCTTTTGCTTTCTTCGTCAAAATATGAAAGATCCTCTCCGGAAAATTCACTGTGTTTTTTTAAATCATAATCCGTGCGATAGGCCAAACCCCACAGTTCATCTTGACCAAAAGGAAATTCATATTCCACATCAATTGTTCTCTTGCTATAAAAAGCGCGGTCTTCATCGGCGATTTCATGATCAAAAATTTTCTTTTTATCAAGACCAACAGCCACGCCAAACAAGTGCATATCATCTCGCCATTTTTCAAAAATTTTATTCCAATCGGCAACAGGATTGATAAAATATTCTATTTCCATTTGTTCAAATTCCACTGTGCGAAAAATAAAATTGCCGGTGGTTATTTCATTACGAAAAGCTTTGCCTATTTGACCGATGCCAAACGGAATTTTTTTATTCATTGATTGCAGAACATTTTTAAAATTGGCAAAAATCGCGCCGGCCGTTTCCGGTCGCAAATATGTTGTCAATCCTTCTGACTCAATGGGACCGATTGATGTCTTGAACATGCCGCTAAACATTTTGGTATCAGTAAACTTGCCTCCGCAATCAGGACATTTGCTGCTATCAACCAATTTGTCCGGGCGAAAACGGTGATGGCATTTCTTGCATTCCACCAACGGATCTTTGAAATTTTGCACATGACCGGAAGCTTCCCAAATCTTGGGACTCAAAATTATTCCTCCGTCCAAACCTACCATATCCTGTCGCGAATTGATAAACATTTTCCACCAAATTTTTTTTATATTATTTTTCAATTCCACGCCGAGGGGGCCATAATCATAAGTATTGGCCAGACCGCCGTAAATTTCGGAACCGGGAAATATAAAACCGCGCCTTTTGCAAAGACTGACGATTTTTTCCATTTTTGATAGTTCTTTTTGCATATAATTCGTAAAGTTTGTAAAGTTCAAATAAAATAATAAGACATTATCACTTTATAAACTTAATTACACACTCATTATTTCTTTTTCTTTTTCTTCGGCCAATTTCACCAATTCTTGATTCAACTTGCTCACTTTTTCATCAAGTTCTTTTTGATAAGCGAATTTATCATCTTCGGTGACCTCGCTGTTTTTGAAAGCGTCATCTATTTTATTTTTCACTTCTTCACGAACAGACCTTACGGCAACTTTGGCCGCTTCCAATTTTTCGCTCATCAATTTTACCAAATCGCGTCTATTTTCTTCGGTCATTGGAGGCACAGAAACCCTTACGCGATTGCCTTCCATTCCCACAGACAAACCCAAATTCGCCAAAACAATCGCTTTTCCCACGTCTTTTAAAAGATTTTTATCCCACGGATCAACCAACATTGAACGCGCTTCCTGCACGGTGATTGAACCAATCTGTTTGAGCGGAGTTTTGGCTCCATAAGCGTCAACCAAAATGTTTTCTATCATTATAGGGTTGGCTCGTCCGGCTCTCAATGAAGCCAATTCTTTTTTAAAATGATCAACGGCCGTATTAAAATCACTTTCTTGCATTTGAATGAATTCATTTGGCATAAAATATTTCTTACAATTTTAAATTTATTTATTTTCCACTGTTTTGACGCCAAGATAAATTTTATTCGGCGCGCTCGGTTGAACCAAAATTTCCTGACCGACTCTGGTGGTTGATAACTTTTTTACTTTCCAACTATCCCCACCATCCAAACTCTTATAAACGGCCTGATTGGTGGCATAATATAAAATTTTATCATTGGTCGGATCAATGGCTACGGAATATATTACCTCACTCCCAGCTCTTGTCAACAATTTGACCTGACTCCAAGTAATTCCGGCATCCAAACTTTTTAATAAACCAAACTTATTGGCGTAAAGCAAGAAATCGCTATTTTTATTGGAAATGGCGAAATCAAAATAGCTATCCGAATCGGCAAAATCTTTCATGGCTTTGTTTAAATCTTGCCAACTGCTTCCATTGTCTTTGCTTTGCCAAACGCCATCGGTAGTAATGCCCACATACATCAAATCACTGTTTTTGGGATCAAAGAAAATTCTTTGCACGCGATCGCTAAATTTTTTTAAAACTTTCCAAGAAACTCCTCTATCAACGGACATAATCAAACTGCCGTCTGACAAACCGGCATACACATTGGCCGGCTTACTTGGATCAACTGCAACGGCCGTCAAAAAACGCGAAACACTGTCCGTGTAATACGCGGTTTTCCAAGTTCTGGCGCAATCTTCGCTTTTATAAATTCGCGATTCCACGGCCGCATAAAGAATACATTTATTTTCCGTATCAATGGCCAAATCACGCACAAAACCGGTGGGTAATTTTTCCGCTTTGTTCCAACCTTCAGCGCCATTATAAGAATAATAAAGACCATGAGCTCTTGTTCCCAAGTAAATCGTATTTTCATCGCTCGGATCAAATTTCATAAAATAGACATCCACTTCGGAAATATTCCCGGCTGTACCGGCCGGAGTCATCAATAATGATTTATTTTTCCAATTCTCAATCCTATCTTCGGAAACAAAAACCCCACCCAAATTATTCACGGCCGTTCCCGATTTTTTGACAGAAATGCAACCGGAAAGGTTAATGGCAAAAAACAAAGCCAAAAACGCAATCAAAATTTTTTTCATAATGTATTTTTATTTTTTATTGAAAAATTCAAAAGTAAATTTTCAAAAGCCAAACGAGGAGAAACATTTTGCCAAATCATTTTTTTGGTTGACTCTATTTTGACCAAAAAATCGGACAAATCAGCCGCGTTAAGCGTTGATTGAAATTTTTCATATTCCTCACGCAAAAAAAAGTTGCTTAAACTTTTTGGCAAGGAGTGCTTCATCATCAACAAATCACGACCGATAAGGCTGAATTCTTTTAACCACTCGGCCAAAAATTCATTTTTTTTGTCTTCGGAAAATAAACTTTCTATTTTTTTAAATTTACCAAAATCATTGTCAATCAACAGCGCCCACGCTTTTTGCGCCAACTGTTTTTTGTCCGCCAAAATTTGTTTGTCTGACAAATATTTCATAGCCAAAACAATTCGTCCTCCGGCCAACCCGACGGCTTCTTTTAAATCATCGCGATTATAATCAAAATTTTTTAATTCATCATATATTTCCGCAAAATCAACGGCGCCAAATCTCAAAATTTGCGAACGCGACAAAATCGTCGGCAAAATGGCGTCCAAATTTTCCGTCAATAAAATCATCACCGTCTTGCCTGTCGGTTCTTCCAATGTTTTTAGCAACGCATTAGCCGCTTCCAAACTTAAAAATTCCGCATCTTCAATCACCGCCACTTTGGCTGTTTGCGTTTTGACAAAAGAGCTTTTATTCAATCTTTCTATCAAATTGCGAATCTGGTCTATGGAAACTTGCGTTCTTTTTTGACCGGTTTTGGGATTTATTTCTCTTCGCAAAAAATAATAATCGGAAAATTTTCCTCTCTCAAAATCAAGACAGTTTTGACATTTTCCACAGGGCAACAAGATTTTTTCTTCGGCTGAAGAAAAAACACGCGATTGATTTTCACAAATTACGCTTTGGGCGAATTTTTGCGCCAAAGATTTTTTGCCCGTGTCACGCGGTCCAAAAAAAACATAAGATTGCGCCAATTTTTCGCTTAATAAATTTTTTTGCAAAAATTCCTTGATTTTTTTGTTGCCGGGCAAAGGCCAAGCAAATTCTTTTTCCATAGTATCATTTTAACAAAGATTTGTCTTTAAAACAACAAAACATTTCTTACTTTTTCTGCGCATTTTTTCCAAGAAAATTCCTTGGCGCGTTCATAACCTTTGGCGCGCAGTTCATTTCGTAAAATTTCATCACCGCTCAATCGTTGCAAAGATTCAACGATTTCCACAACGGACATTGGATCAAAAGTCAGCGCCGCTTGTCCGGCTATTTCACCCAACGCCGTGGTTTTGGAACACGCCACGGGAATGCCGCAGGCCATGGCTTCAATAATCGGAATGCCAAAACCTTCAAACAAAGAAGGAAAAACAAAAGCTCTGGCTCCGGCCAACCAATTAGCGACATTTTCCGTAGACTGCCAACCAAGAATAAGAACATCTTTTTGCAAACCACAATTCTCTATTTGCGTCAAAAAATTTTCAAATCCGAATCCGGGCAAACCGAGCAAAACGAGTTTCATATTTTGCGAATCGTTTTTTTTGAATTCAGCAAAAGCCTCAATCAGACGACCGATATTTTTCTTTTCTTCCAACCGCCCGACAAATAAAAAATAAGGCGAATCCGACATTTTGACAAAATCATTTTTGGGAAAATATTTTTCGCGATCATAACCCAAATAAGCCACTTCAATTTTTGCCGGATCAATTTTATAAACTTTGGCCAAATCCTTTTTAGAAAATTCGGAAACGGTAATGATTTTATCGGCCAATAATTTAATAATGCGAATGGAAATTTTATGATAAACTTTTACCGGCCATCGGTACAATTTTGGGAAATGCTCAAAACCAATATCATGAACCGTAACCACGGTTTTCTTTTTGCCCGGCCAAAGCGGCAACGTGTGCGACGGCACAAATAAAACATCCGGTCGCTCGCCAAAAATCATTTCCAACGTCAGCCGACCGAGAGTCCAAAATCTGCGCAAAGGCCAACGCAAAATTTTTTCCAAAAAATTTTGCGGGCAATTTGACAATGGTTCACCCAATTTTTTATTTGTATATAAAAAATATTGATTTTCCGAATCAATTTTTTTTAATTCTTCTATCAAATGATGTGAATACCATTCTACACCGGTTTTTTCTTTTTTATTGGCGCGAGAAGCATCAATCCCGATAATCATAAATAAAAACAGTGAATAAATTTCGTATAAACTATTTTGTCGCTAAAATTGAACGTTTATACATTTCCAAATTATCCAAAGCAATGCCCGTCCCCCTGGCCACGCACAACATAGCTTCATCGGCCGTGTACACGGGAACACCAACCGCCCGTGACATAAGTTGATCAAAGTTGCGCAACAAACTGCTACCCCCGGACATAATAATCCCTTTATCTATAACATCGGCCGAAAGTTCCGGTGGGGTTCTATGCAAAACATCTTTGACTGCTTCCACAATTCCTTGCAAATCTTTTTGCAAAGCTTCCGTAACATCATTGGAGCTAATGGTAATGGTTTTTGGCAAACCACTGATCATATCTCTACCGCGAATATCCATAACCGCCGGACCTTCTGAATACATGGCCGAACCGATTTCAATTTTGATATCTTCCGAAGTTCTCTCCCCAATCGCCAAATTATATTTTCTTCTGATAAATTCGGAAATTGAAGCGTCAAAACGATTACCGCCGATTCTAACCGAAGATGAAGAAACAATTCCGCCAAGCGAAATCACGGCAATTTCGGAGGTCCCTCCGCCAATATCAATAATCATATGACCGGAGGCGCTGCCGATTGGGATATTCGCGCCAATAGCCGCGGCAATCGGTTCTTTTATTATATAAGCGGCGCGAGCGCCGGCCGCGATTGTCGCGTCAATAACCGCGCGTCTTTCCACTGAAGTAATTCCGGCCGGAACAGCCACCATCACTTCCGGGCGAAAAAGTTTAATTCCACCCAACGCTTTATTGATAAAATAACGCAACATGGCTTCGGTGATTTTGTAATCGGCGATCACGCCTTCTTTTAGCGGACGACAAGCGACAATTGAATCCGGGGTTCTACCAATCATTTCTTTGGCTTCATCGCCAACGGCTAATATTTTTTTATCGGTTATGGAAATAGCCACCACCGATGGTTCATTGATAACAATGCCTTTTTTGGGCAAATGAACCAACGTGTAAGTAGTGCCAAGATCAATGCCTATTTTTCGTATAAACATAGAAAAATTTACAATCTATTTTTTTTCTTTCATTTTCAACAGTTCATCAACTTTTATCTTAGTTGTTTGATCCAAAAAGAATTTATTGACATCAGGAATCATTTTTAACCAAATGGCTATTATTTTTATTATTTTGGCAACGGCAAAATTATCGCCAAACAACTGTTTTTCAATTTGCCGAGCGGCCATCTCGCCTTCTTGGCGAAATTCTACTTTGCGATTTTCCGGCAAATTTTTGTACAAATTTTCCAAATCTTCGGACAAAATTTTTTCTATTGTTTTTAAATTTTCGCTTTTTAAATTTTGCGCGACTTCTTTTTCTTCTACCTTGTTTAAATTTTTATTTTCTTCCGGAGCAACAACAGCCGATTTATTCTCTACCTCATCAGCTTGCAAATTTTTTTCTATTTCATTGGCACGTTCAATCAATTCTTCGTTGGTTGGCAAATTTTCCGGCAGATTTCCCATTGCTTCGTCTTTTTGAAAATTTTCCAATTTTTTTTTATCAACATCCATATTTTTTTTATTTATTGTATTTTATGATGAAAATCAAACAAAAGCAAGGCTTTTTCTTTACCTTTAATATATCACAAAAAGCCAACAAACAAAAGTCTTCTTCATTATACCAAAAAATTCATGCCGATTTTTTTAATATAATAAAAAAGCCTTGCCCTTGGGCAAAGCCTTATCTTATTTTAGCTCTTTTAATTTTTCCTCAAATAACATTTTTTCATTTTCCGTCAACTTTTCTGTGGCAAATGCATTTGTCAATTCTTGTTTGCTTTTGACCAGCGTCAAAATATTCGCAAAAATTTGCCGACATATTTTTAAATCAATGGAAACGTCATGAGAAAAAATTTCTTGTCTCCCCGCAAATTCAATTTGCTCCTGACAAAATCGCCACAACTTGACCGAGAGAATTAAATCATCCTTAACCGCTTGATACGCTTTGTCATAAACGGCCTGAATAAAATTCACCTCTTGGCACTCTTTTGCATAAACGCCTTCGGAATTGAATTTCAAAAGGTGAAAAACATTTGCTGGATCGTCTTTTATTTTGGTCAAAGCGTCAAGCATGATCGGTTCATTTTTTCGGCAAATTTCATCACCAAAAACATCAAACATTTCCCGCCAATCTCTATAAGTCGTTATTTCTTGGCATTTTTTTTCAAAAAGCTTGCCAAAAAATTTCTTTACCGCCGGATTGGAATAATTGAATCGCCGAAAATAAATCATTCCTTCCCAAAAACCATCTTTTTCTTGACTCAACTCCAAAAATTTTCTTTCCGCAAAATTTCGTGTCTTCGCATCTAAAGAATCTTCACAAGCCAAAAATCCCTGCGCCAACAATTCATCCTTTTGCGCCAACACTTGCATTATCTTTTGTTGCAGTTTGCGCAAGCCAAAACTTTGCGCCTTTTGAGCGATTTCAACCAACAGGACCGCGCTAAAAACTCGCCAATCATTGTTTTTTAACAAAATTCTTCCCAGTTTGGTTTGCAAATATCTATCATTCGTGTATTGGAAGAATTCAGCGGCGTCAAAAACATTTAATCGCGCGCAGATTTTATCAACGACCAATCTACTTTTTTTTATTTCCAAATAATAGTTCATCAAAATTCTGGGATCTTGGCATTGCGCTAATTTCTCTTTGGAAATTTTACGCATACTTTTTACATACAACGAAAACAAATTCTTGCGCAAAGATTTTTCGGCGTTTTTGACGTTGTCCCCATACCAATAACTCTCATAAAAATTCCACCGCTGAAACAAATTCTTGAACAACCAAAAAATTTCTTTTTCGGAAAGAGTTCTTCCATTTATCTTTCCTTCGGACAAACATTCGGAAACAAGATCATGCCAAAGATTACAATCAACAAAAGATTCTTCCATTTGCGCTTTGGCCAACTGTCTAAGTTCTTTTGGCTTCTGTGAAAAAGCCAAATCGGACAAAGATTTCGGCGTTAATTTGGTTAAATCAGAACCATCAACAAAACGATTAAAAGTTCCCATGGTTTCCTCCACTCAACCACTTGTTAAAGAACAGATGAAAAAATATTATAGCACTTAAATAAAATTAGCGCAAGATGAAACAGCGAATATTTTAAACTTTTATTTCTTTCAATATTTCCTTTATTTCTTTCAATGATTTCACCAAAACCAATTTTTGCCGGACAGCCGAAGCTTCAGCAAAACCGCGAAAATACCAACACAAATATTTGCGCATTTCAACAATACCATGCTCACCTTTTATTTCATAATTATATTTGGCGTGACGCAAAGCCGTTTTTTTAATTTCCTTTAAAGTTGGAAAGCTGTATTTTCCTTTTTTTAAAAAATCTTTGCTTTGCGAAAACAACCATGGTTTGCCGTAAATTCCACGCGCCAAAGCCACTCCGTCGGCCTTGGTTTTTTGCAACATTTCAGAGACATCTTCCGGTGTGTTTAAATTGCCGTTAGCGATAAAAATTCCTTTAAACATTTTTTTTGCTTCGGCCATAATTGCAAAGTCAACCGGTCCGGCAAAACTTTGCTCATAAGTTCTTCCGTGCAACAGCAAAGTTGAAACCGGCAAATCTTTTATTTTTTCAATAAAATCAAAAATCGTAATTTTCCCATTGCCCGATTTTTTATTTATGGCAATTCTGGTCTTCACGGAAACAGGCAATTTTGTCGCTTCGCAAACTGCTTGCGTCAATTCATGACACAAATTCAAATCACGCAACAAGGTGATGCCTCCGCCGTGATTGACCACTTTCTTGGCCGGACAGCCAAAATTCAAATCAATACCGTCAAAACCGGCTTCTTCCACCATTTCCACCGCTTTTTTGATTAACTCCGGCCGCTTGCCAAACAACTGCAAAACGGTCGGTTTTTCACCGCGCATTTTTTTTAAATAATTGATCGTGTTTCGCGAATCATAATACAATCCGTCAATTGAAGTCATTTCCGTATAAACAACATCCGCGCCAAAATCGCGACATAATTTTCGCATCGGCGCATCCGTAATACCGGCGAGCGGCGCCAAAACCAAAATCGGTTTTTTTTGTTTTTGCCAAAAGTTATCCCCCATATGTTTTACTATTGCATTTTGCATTAATTATCATTATAATAATTCCGAAAAAAGTTTTGCTTTTTTCACATGTTCCTTTTTTTAATTCCCAAGTTATATGGAGGGAATGTGTCATGCGGGAGAATATGAATACAGTTTATGTCTGTCCACCGGTTGGGTATCAGGAATCTGTGGTTTTTCACGGAGGCCTGCGCCCCGAGCTTTTTGAGCTGGAAATCGCACAAAAAATTTTTGAACGGGCTTTGGCCGCGGAAAATTTTCACGTTTGCGGAGTGGTCGTCCAAAAATTTGCACCCAAAGGATACACCATTCTTTTTCTATTAAGCGAGTCTCATCTCGCAATCCACACCTATATTGAAGAAAATTCCATTTACGTGCAAATCTACTCCTGCCGAGGCCCAAACGATGGACGAAAGACCATGGAAATAATCGCTCGGGTTTTTGAAGCAAAAAAAATGCTTTTAAACGAGCGATTGCCAGTTCCCGTAAAAGCGGGCTGACTGCACAAGGAGAGTGCCAAAAAAAAGGGAAAAATCACATCAACAATCCCACAAAGGCTGCTCAATGAGCAGCCTTTTTCTTTTGATAAAAAAAACAAATTAAAACAACGCAAAAGTTGCAATCTAAATTTTTTTTATTTTAAAGCTCTCCGCCAAATCTTCAATTTCAAAACCTTTTTCCAAAATTTTTCCGCGCAGTTCATCCGCTTTTTTGTAATCTTTTTTTAATTTGGCAACAAATCTTTCATTCGCCATTTTTTTTATTTCTTCGGGAATTTCAATTTCTTCATCTTTTAAATTCTCCAAATCAAAACCCAAAACGCGATCAAACTCCAAAATCGTGGCGCGTTTGTCAAAATCGGAAAGATCGGATTTAAAGACTTCCCAAACGACGGCCAAAGCTTTTGGCACACCCAAATCATCATTGACGCAATTTTTAAATTCATTTAAAAATCTCTCATCAATCTGGCCGGTCAATTTTCCCAAATTAGAAAATTTGCTTTTTAATTTTTGCCAAGCCGTCTGCGCGTTTTGCAAATTTTCCAAAGTGAAATTTAATTTGCTGCGATAATGAGACGACAAACAAAAAAAACGATACACCATTGATTCAAAACCCTGTTTTTCCAAATCAGACAAAGTGATAAAGTTATTAGCCGACTTTCCCATACGGCTTTCATTAACCAAAAGAAATTCGCCGTGCAACCAATAATTGACAAATTTTTTTTCGCTGGCGCATTCGCTCTGCGCGATTTCATTGGTATGATGAACTGGAATATGATCAATACCGCCGGCGTGAATATCAATGGTTGCGCCCAAATATTTCATGCTCATGGCCGAACATTCTATATGCCAGCCGGGGAAACCGATTCCCCACGGAGAATCCCATTCCATTAATCTTTTTTTATTGGGGGGCGAAAATTTCCAAACCGCAAAATCATGCGGATTTTTCTTTTCCGGATTAATTTCCACGCGAGCGCCTTCTTCTTGACCGGATAAATTCAAACGCGCCAACTCGCCATATTTAGGAAATTTAGCCGTGTCAAAATACAAACCATCAGAAATCTCATACAAATAACCTTTTTGCTCCAAAATTTTTATCAAATCAATTTGTTCTTGAATATGTTCCGTAGCGCGACACCAAATATTCGGTTCCAGTATATTCAATTTGCGTAAATCATTTTTAAATGCGTCAGTATAAAATTCAGCGATTTCATAAACTGATTTCGCTTCCATTAACGCGCTTTTTTCCATTTTGTCTTCACCTTCGTCTCCATCTCCAGTCAAATGCCCGACATCGGTGATATTCATAACATGATTAACGCGATAATCGTTAAAGAACAAAATTCTTTTTAAAACATCTTCAAAAATATATGTTCGCAAATTACCGATATGCGCAAAACCGTAAACCGTCGGTCCGCAACTGTAAAAAGAAACCGCATCTTTTTTGATCGGCTGAAATTCTTCAATTTTTCTACTAAGAGTATTATAAATTTTTATTGTTGACATAATTTAAAACCACACAAAAGGTATTTTTAATAATTTTGAGATCTCTCCTAGGTCTATATGACAAAATTATTATATTTTCACCCTATCGCATTTTTCTATTTTTGGCAAACAATTCCGGGAAAATAACTTAAACTGACAATCATTTTTATTTGACCAAAAGAACCAAAAAAATCTTCCAGCGCTTTGCCCACCACTGTGCCGGCGGAACAGGCTTTCATTCCCACGCCGGGGATTTTGGAAACCGCGATAAAATCACCGGCTTGAATCGCTCCATTTTCAGCATTGACTTTTACGGACACTATGCCGGCCAAAGCCACCGGCTTACCATCTATTTTATTTAAATCCAAAGTCGGCTTGGCGGAAATTACGCCAATCGTTGTTTTTGATTTTTGTTCGGCTTTTATTAAATGAAAATTTTTATCAATCGCCACAATATCCGCCGGCTCAACTTTTTCCGAAACAACAAATGACTCCGCCAAATCTCCGCAACCGTTGCAACCAGCGGAAACCGATAAAACTCCGTTAACAGTCACTCCGCCGTTAAATTGCGAATTACCGGAAATATTAAGCGCTTGATCAACACCAAAGACATTTAAACCAATCCCATTTTTAGCCAATTCAACTTTGGCTTTCAAAGAACCGCTTGTCGGATCAAAATTTTCCGCCTTGACGGCAACAATATCTTCATTATCAACAAAATTCAGCGTTGTCTGGCTTAGCAAAATATTTTCCGAATTCTTTAACTGTGACAAAACGGAAGTTTCATTGGCAATGGAAATCAAGCCGGTAGCCAATGAACGACTGTAAACCCCATAGGTATCTCCGATAGAATATAATCCGCGTCCTCGACTATTTATTTTTAGTCCAAAACCGGTAAGCTCATTGTTATTAAAAACTCCGGAAACGGAATTTACGCCGCGAACGGTCGCTTCCACTCCATTATAAGAAGCCTTGTTGGCATTTACATAAACACCCAAAGTTGATTTATTCAACTCCACATTGGCCGAATTATTAGCATTGTATGTTTTTATGGATCCTTGGGATCCGCTACCAACAGCCAAACCAAAAGCCGTTCCTGGATCAACGGACATGAGTCCCAATCCTCCGCTTTTTATTTGGCTCAAATTGCCAATATTAATCGGCGCCGCCACATTGTAAGTCGGTGGCGCTCCGGCCGGTTCCGACCAAGCCCAAACAACAGGCTCAAAAAAGATCAATCCCCAAAAAAACAGCAACCCACTGATTATCGCAAAAATTTTATTGTTCATAACTTATAATTAACAGACAAAAATATTATAGCATATTTAATTTTTATGTTATAATTTAATCGGATTAAATTGAATTTATGGAAAAATTGATAAAAATAATTCTTATAATTTCCACCTTAACGGTTGTTATTTTTTTGTCTTTCTTAGCCGGAATATTTTTTGCGGAAAAAATAATTTACCCGCAATCAATCACCAAGCAAAAAGATCTTTTGACAAATGAGATTTCCACACGATTAAAAAAGCTGCCGGAATTCGCTTATCTTGACGAAGAACAAAATAAAAATTATTTCATTGGCACCATAAAAAAAATTGACGAACCTTTTATTACAGTCAAAAAAGAAACGGCCGATTGGCAAACCGCGATTATCGGAAAAGAAATTGAATTGTCCGTTAAAATAAGTCCGGAAACAAAAATTTTTTATTATACCATTGCTGAAAAAACCGATTTTGAAATTGATTTCAAATATCTTGAAAAAGAAATAACCGCCAAAGACCTGCAAATTGACGATAGAGTGGCCATAGAAATAATCCCTTCACCAATCAGCTCCTTCCTATTAGCCAAAAGCATCAAAAAAACAGACAACTAAAAGTTGTCTGTTTTTTAAATTTTCATTTTACTCATTGTCAAAATTTTCCAATAATTTTCTTTGTTGACGCGAAATCTTTTTTGGAATTTCCACTTCAATAATTACGTAAAAATCACCTCGGTCGCGACTGTTTAATTTGGGCACGCCTTTATTTTTTATTCTTAATTTTGTCCCCGGATCAGTGCCTTCATCAATTTGCAAAGAAACAATTCCATCCAAAGTGGCAATTGATTTTTTGGCTCCCAAGATAGCTTCCACAAAACTGATTTTCAGTTTTTTATAAATATCAACTCCGCGGCGTTCAAATTCAGCACTGTTTTTTACTTTTAAATTGACATACAAATTTCCAGAACCATAAACAGAAGATTCTCCGGCTCCGGTTATTTTTAACGTGGTGCCGTTTTCCACTCCGGCCGGAACTTTTATGTTAATTTTAACATTTTTTTTCATAATTCCTTGTCCATGACAAACCGAACATTTTTTTTCCGGCTTTTGCCCTGATCCTTGGCAAATATCGCAAACTTGCTCCGTTTCTATTAAACCAAAAAAAGTTTGCTGGCGAACTCTCTTTCTGCCATAACCTCCGCAAGATGAACATTTTATCATTTTGCTGCCCGGCTCCGCGCCGCTTCCTTGACAGTTATCGCAAGCCGCTGTTTTGTAAATATCAACTTCTTTTTGGACGCCAAAAACAGCCTCTTCAAAAGTCAAAGCCAAGTCCATTTGCAAATCAGCGCTGGAATTTCGTTGTCGTCCGCCGCCAAAGCCCATAAAATCACCAAATAAATCATTAAAATCAAAACCTCCAAAATTAAAATTAAAGCCGCCATTGCCAAAACCTCCGCCCCTCGCTTGTCTCATAAAATCTTCCCAATTCATTCCTCCGCCAAAACCGCCTTGCTGTTCAAAATCACTGCCGAATTGATCAAATTTTTGTCGTTTTTCTTTGTTTCCGAGAACCTGATAAGCTTCATTGATTTCTTTAAACTTCGCTTCATCGCCACCCTCTTTGTCAGGATGATATTTGTGCGCCAATTTGCGGAATGCGCTTTTGATTTCTTCTTCTCCGGCGCTTTTTCCCACGCCTAATATTTTGTAATAGTCTTTTGACATAGATTTAACTGACCAACTGATCAACAGACCAACTGACCAATTGTTAAAACCGATCAATAGATCTCCAATCAAATAATCAACTTCTCAAAATTATTTAACCTCTTTTTTAATTTTATCACGACAGAGAGCAAGTTCTTTCCAAAGCATCGCTCCAATCTCATCCGCGATCATATTAATTTTCTCAAAATCACTTATACTTATATAATTTTCATCTTTACAAAATTTTAAAATATAAATACTTTCTTGCAAAGAGCCATAAGATGTTTCTAAAAAAACCAAATTTGTTTTTATTCGAAACCGTGAATATCCTTCAATATAATTCAAAATCACCGACATTGAGGCTCGTCTTAGTTGCGATGTCAAACCAAACTTTTCTTCTTTTGGAAAATCCTTCGATATTTTGTAAACTTCGTGAACAAAATTATCCATCTTGTCATATAACCCTTTGCGATAATCATTTCCCTCAAAAATCATATTTAAATATTGTTAATTTTTTTTATTGTTCTGTTGGTCTATTGGTCTGTTGGTCGGTTGATTTCTTGAACCCATTAAACTCCTTCAGCTGCCTTCTAACTTCCTCGTCCGACAAAAAAACATTTTCACTTTCCCCTAACGACTTTTCGGAAGAAAAATCAGATATGGAAAAATCAAAATTTTCTGATTTGATAACTTGACAATGCTTGCTTTTGGCAAAATTCATTATTTCGCGATCAGACGTGATTATAACATATTGTCCGGGATCTGTGGAGTGTTCCAAAATTTCCATAATTCGCTCATCCGCGTTTCCCGCAAATTCCACATTGACCGAATAAGTGCTCAAATCATTGGGACAAAAACCATCAAAAACGATTTTTATTTTTTTGTTAAAACGGTCAGCGTATTTATCCAACGCCAAAATAAGCTCGCTTTGATTTTCAAACTCCGTGTTGTGAAATAAATTGTAGCCATCTATTAAATACATTTTTAAAAAATTCAAATTATTTACCCGCATGTTTTAGGCAAGGACATTTTGCACTTTTGAAATAAGGTATTGATTAGGAGTTAAAAGATTAAGACCACAATGTTGTAAATCATTGTAGTACATATTCCAAAGTTTAATTTTGTATTTTAAT
>Ga0172375_10001329_pt1 | contig 39907 bp, 41 predicted proteins | sample LakKiv1m_FD_114537 | JGI IMG/M metagenome (GOLD analysis project Ga0172375, IMG submission 114537) | Freshwater microbial communities from Kabuno Bay, South-Kivu, Congo - kab_092012_11.1m | ecosystem: Environmental > Aquatic > Freshwater > Lake | place: Democratic Republic of the Congo... | reverse complement strand
CACGCCGCAGCGCTCAATGAGGCCGTCAAGATCTCCTCCGCTGGAATATGAAAAGCCGGCCCTTTTGTCCCTGATCACCCTGAGACCGATGCCGAACTCGGTCCCTTCATTGATCAGATTCACCTTCTGGTCCCTTGTTTCTACAAAGAGTACGCGGGTTTTTATGCAAAAAACCTCGGCGTCGCAGGATAATTTATCAAGAATATAAGCGGATATCTCTCTCGGGTCCATCTATGCCTGTACCGCGGTGATCGCGGTGATATTCACGATATCTTCAACGCTGCAGCCGCGTGAAAGGTCGTTTATCGGCTTTGCGCATCCCTGAAGAAGAGGGCCCAGGGCAGTGGCTCCTGCCAGCCTTTCGGTGAGCTTGTAGCCTATGTTCCCCGCGTCAAGGTCAGGGAAGATAAGCACGTTCGCCCTGCCGGCCACATTGCTTTCGGGCGCTTTCTTTTTTCCGATAGCGGGTATGATGGCCGCGTCAAGCTGCATCTCGCCGTCTACCATGAGTTCGGGGCTTTTTTCACGTATCATTTTAAGCGACCTGACCACCTTTTCGGGGGAAGCTCCCGACCCGCTTCCTTTTGTGGAAAATGACAGCATGGCTATCCTGGGCTCCTTTCCCATCAGCTTTCTGAATGAAGCCGCGGTGGAGAGGGCTATATCACACAGCTGTTTATCGTCGGGGTTCGGAACCACGCCGCAGTCCGCGTAGAACATCACCCCGTTCACGCCGAACTGTTTTGTGCCGAGTATCATCACAAAAAAACTGGAAAGGGTCGATATCCTCTCGTTGAGCCCCACCGAATAGACCGTGGCTCTGATCGTATGTGCCGTGGCGTGGTCGGCGCCCGTCACCATGCCGTCGGCATCGCCACCTGCCACCATCATCGCGCCGAAGTAGGGGAGATCGCTCATCAGCAGTTTTTTTGCGTCGTCATAAGACACTTCGTGCTTTCTGCCTCTCATGACGTTCATGTAGATCTCGCAGTACCTGTCCAGTTTTTGTGAAGATGAAGGGTCGATCATCTGCGCTTTTGAAATGTCAAGATCGCTGTTCTTTGCATCGGCTTCTATTTTGTTGGGGTCTCCGATCAATATGACGTTTGCGAGACGGCTTTTCTGTATAAGGTCCGCGGCCTTCAGTATCCTGATATCGCCGGTCTCGGGAAGGACGATCTTCTTCTCAAGTTTTTTCGCTTTGTTCCAGATATTCTCTAAAAATTCCATTTTCTTTTAATATATCAGATAATAATTGCACTATCAAACAGCCATCATCCGCTCTATCTCATCGAAGGTGGTCAGGCCTTTTTCCATCATCATGCCCACAAGCTTTCTCCAGACGTGATAGGTGATCTCGCTGTCGCCCATGGCCCTGTGCCTGTTCTCAACTGGGATGCCGAAATGCCGGGCCACGGTATGGAGCTTGTAGTTTTGGAGGCCCGGGACCACCGCGCGCGACACCTTGACCGTGCAGGCTATCCTGTTTGGCAGCTCCTTTTTCAGTTCCTTGAGGAGGTGATGCTTTATAAACCCGAGATCGAAGTCGCTGTTGTGGGCCACGATCACGCTATCGTGCGCAAAGTCCAGAAGGTCCTTAAGGGCCTCTTTTACAGAGGGTTTTCCCTCCACCATGTCCTGTGATATCCCGGTAAGGCGCTCTATTTCCGGGGGGATAGGGGAGAGAGGTTTTATCAAGGTCGTAAAAACGTCCTTTGCCTCGGTGCCTTCGGTTTTTATGGCGCCGATCTCGATGATCTCCCTTGAGGCGGGCTCAAGGCCCGTGGTCTCGATGTCCAGGATAACGTAATTAAGCTTGTCAAGCTCCTTCCCGTGCCTGAACTTTGACAAAATGGGGAATTTTTTTTCAAGCTCTATGAACTCTTTGTCCTTCAAAAGATCGCTCACGCCTTTACAAGCTCATACTTCCTAAGTCCCAGCCCGAGGCGCTCCGCGCGCTCCAGCTGGACAGTGTAATCAATATCGGGCCAGGTCATTTTTATTATATCAAACCCGGCCGCCTCTGCTGCAAGGTCAACGCTTGCCTGGTCGATCGCCACAGGGTCAAAGGAGGCAAGCACGCCGACATCCTTCACTATCGGGGTGCCGTTGTGCCCGTAGCAGTCGCAGTTGGGGGAAACGTCTATTATGAAGTTGAAATAGCCGCATTTTTTCCCTTTTACGGCGCCAAAGCAGTACTCGGCCATCTTTTCCTGAAGGCTGGAAGGGGAGCCGTTCCACTGGATCGCTATCGCGTTGAATTCGCATGTAACGATGCACTCCGCGCAGCCGATGCATTTTGAAAGATCTATGACTGCCCTGCCTGCCGGCAGGCAGGCTTTTTTGCCTTCCAGGTTTATCGCGTCTTGCGGGCACCATTTTTCGCACAGCCCGCAGCCCGTGCATTTTTCAATGTTCACTTCCGGCCTCACGTCGGCGTGCATCTGCTGTTTTCCGGAGCGCGAGCCAAGCCCCATCCCCACGTTCTTTATAGCTCCGCCGAACCCTGTCACTTCATGTCCCTTGAAATGGGTCATAACGATCATGGAATGAGCGTCTTTCACGCCGGCCCCTATATTCACCTCTTTAAAATGTTCCAGATCCACCCGGACCTTATAAAGATCTTTTCCCGTCCGGCCGTCGGCTATCACGACCGGGGCAAAATCATAGCCGTGAGCCAGGGCGGTCTTTGTATGCGACACGGCATCGCCCCTGGTGCCTTTATAAAGAGTGTTCGCGTCGGTGAGAAAAGGTTTTCCGCCGAGTGAAAGGATCTTTTCGGTAACAGGTTTAACGTTGTGAGGCTTAAGATAGGCGGTATTTCCCATTTCTCCAAAATGGACCTTGACCGCGACCGGAGCGTCTTTTTCGATGATAGCGCCAAAACCCGCCGTTTCAAAGAGTTTTACCAGATTTTCGGCGTTAATCTCATCAACAGGCAGAAAATATACGATCGGAATTTTATTGTTTGGATTTTGGTTTTGAATATTGTTTCGGATTTCGAATTTCGAATTTCGGATTTTCATTTATAGGCTTCCGGCCTTCTGTCTTTCCGGATCGGAATGATCTCGTCGGCTTCTTTGATCTTATTAAGATCGATCGTGCAGGTCGTTACTCCTTCTTTATCATCGGCCTTTTCAACAGTCCTGCCGAACGGATCATAGACGGCTGACTCTCCCGGATATTCGTATCTTTTATCTTTTCCCGTCCTGTTGCAGCCCGCCACAAAAATATGGTTCTCGATGGCGCGCGCTCTCAAAAGGGTGTTCCAGTGGTCGATCCTCACCGCGGGGAACTGAGCGGGAACAAAGAGGATATTGATCCCCTTTGACCAGAGCTTTCTGACCAGTTCCGGGAACCTGAGGTCGTAGCAGATGACGATCCCGATCTTTCCGAAAGGCGTCAGGGTCGCCTCGGCCTTTTCGCCTGCCGCAAAATGAAGGCTCTCTCCCGTAGGGCTGAAAACATGCGTCTTTTGGTACTTCCCGATCACCTTTCCATCAGGGGAAGCGGCAAAGCATGTATTGAAGACCTTTGAGCCCTCCGGCTCAGGTATCGACCCGGCTATGATGGTCGATGAACATTTTTTTGCGTGGTACTTGATGAAATCCAGCGTGACGTCGAAATAACTTTTTGCTATCCCGTAAAGGTCGCCGTAGGCAAAGCCCGTTGACCACATCTCGGGGAGGACGATGAAGTCAGGTTTGTGCTTTGAAGCCTTTTCGATGAACCTGGCCGCCGCCGACAGGTTGCTGTCGACATCGGCCGTCTTTATGTCCATCTGTATGAGCGAAATCGTTAATTTTTTCATTTCTCCAGTTCCTTCACCTTTCTGATACAGTCATAAGCGTTCTTTACTTCTATCATGTCCTGCCACGTCAACCATTTAGGAGAGCCTTTGTCCTTTGACTGATTCCTCAAAAGGTAGGAAGGGTGGAACACCGGCATTATCATCGTGTCCCGGCCTTCCATTTTGACCCATTTGCCGCGGATCTTTGAGATCGGCTCTTCGTTTTTGAGCATGACCCTGCAGGCCGGAGCCCCCGTTAAAATGAGTATCTTTGGGTCTATCAGCCTGATCTGCTCTACAAGATAGGGAAAACAGGCGTCCGTCTCCTCTTTTTGCGGCGTCCTGTTCTCCGGAGGACGGCATTTCACGATATTTGTTATATAAACTTCCTTTTCCCTGTCGATGCCCACAGACTCGAATATTTTTGTCAGAAGCTGTCCCGCTTTCCCTACGAACGGGAACCCCTGCTCGTCCTCGTCGGCCCCGGGGCCTTCGCCGATCAGCATCAGGTCGCAGGGGACGGGACCTTTGCCGAACACGACCTTATTCCTTGTCTTGTGCAGGACGCATTTTTTGCAGTTGTGCGCCTTATCGAGGATCTCTTCATAGGAGGCCATTTGGAACTAAATATACCATTATGGAAGGTTGAAATCCAGTCTTGTTTTTGACGATAAATATATACAGGGGGGGTGCCCCAAAGGATAAGAAGCCCGCAAAGAGGCTCTAAAATGAAGATCAATGTTTATGAAATAAATCTGGAGACCGAAAGCCAGGGAAAGCTTCTGGGGACCGTGCATTACAATTCTCAGCAGCTTTTTGTGGATTCCCCTTACAAGATACTTGATGATATAGTCGACAAGGCCTTTAGAGCGGCCGTGAACGGCAACGGCAGCGGCAAGCACTACAAAAAGGTGAAGGTGCACCAGTTCAGCACCCCTGACTTCGTCGAGGCGCTCGGAGTGGAGACCTGGAAGAACGGGCTGATAATCGAGATCGCGGAATAACCTCTGTTCGTGATATAATTTCCTCATAATGTCGGTCAAACTTTTTGATACAACCCTGCGGGACGGCGCCCAGACAGAGGGCATCTCCTTTACCGTGGAGGACAAGATAAAGATAGCCAGGCTCCTTGACTCCATAGGAATGCACTATATCGAAGGCGGCTGGCCCGGCTCCAATCCCAAGGACATAGCGTTCTTTGAAAAGATAAAGGATGTCCCTTTAAGGAACTCTACCATCGTCGCCTTCAGCAGCACTAGGAGACCCGGCGTGAAGGTGGGGGACGACAAGAATATCGAGACCCTCATAAAGGCGGGGACAAAAGCCGTTTCGATATTCGGAAAAAGCTGGGATTTCCATGTTACAGAGGCGCTCAAGACCACGCTTGAAGAGAACCTGGCGATGATATACGACACTGTCGCTTATCTCAAGTCAAAAGGGAAAGAGGTCATATACGACGCGGAGCATTTTTTTGACGGCTATAAGGCCAACCCCGGGTACGCCGTAAAGACGCTTCAAGAAGCGGAAAGGGCGGGCGCGGACGTCCTTTGCCTTTGCGATACCAACGGAGGGACCCTTGCCTTTGAGACGCAGAAGATCATCAATGAAGTAAGGAGCACCGTGAAAGCTCCTCTCGGGATCCACGCCCACAACGACAGCGACTGCGCCGTCTCTGTCTCCGGAATGGCGGTCTACTGCGGCTGCGAGCACGTGCAGGGCACCATTAACGGTTACGGCGAGCGCTGCGGCAACGCCAATCTCTGCTCCGTGATACCGATACTGAAATTAAAATTAAAGGACGACTGCATCTCTGACGGGAACCTGAAAAAACTGACGGAGGTGGCAAGGCACATCAGCGAAATAGCCAACCTTCCCCTTTCCGCGCACCAGCCTTTCGTCGGGAGGAGCGCTTTTGCCCATAAAGGAGGCATCCACGTCAGCGCCGTGCTGAAGCGTCCCGAGACCTACGAGCACATAAGGCCGGAGCTTGTGGGCAACGAGCAGAGGGCCACCGTGTCGGAGCTGTCGGGGATCAGCAATCTCATGTTCAAGGCAAAAGAGTTCGGGATCGACATGGAAAAGGATTCCCCCGGGCTTAAATCCCTGCTGGCAAAGCTGAAACAGCTCGAGCACGGCGGCTACCAGTTCGAAGAGGGAGAGGCTTCGTTCGAAATCATGCTGAAAAAAGAATTGGGCCTTTTCAGGCTGCCTTTTGAATGGCACAAATTCAAGGTCAGCTCTGTAAAGGAAAAGAACAGGAAGATGGCCGTGGAGGCAAGCGTTGAAATAAAGCTTGGAAGAAAGCTTGTCAGGGCAAAAGGGCACGGCAACGGCCCCGTGAACGCTCTGGACGAGGCGGTCAGGGGTACGCTTTCAAAAAGGTTCCCCGTCATCAACGAGGTCAAGCTCACTGACTACAAAGTGAGGGTCCTTGATTCCACCGACGGAACTGCGGCCCGCGTGCGGGTCCTGATAGAATCAGCCGACGATAAAAGGTCCTGGGGCACGGTCGGGGTGTCATCCAACGTCATTGAGGCAAGCTGGCTCGCCCTGGTGGACAGCATCGAATACAAGCTGATGAAAGAGGGGGTAAAATGAGCTTCCCTTCGACCGCAAAAATAAACAAAAAGGGCCGTCTTGAGATAGGCGGGGCCGATACTGTCGAGCTTGCCAAAAAGTTCGGCACTCCGCTGTATGTGATCGATGAGGCCTCTGTCAGGGATAATTGCAGGCGCTATACCGGCGCTTTCAAGGGCTATCCCGGCACCGAGATCATCTATGCCGGCAAGGCGCTGAGCGTTACCGGACTGCTTAAGGTCCTCCGCTCTGAAGGCATTGGAATGGACGTCGCTTCGGGAGGAGAGCTTTATACCGCGCTCAGGGCCGGCTGCGATCCCCGCAGCATCTATTTTCACGGGAACAACAAAACAAAAGAAGAGATATCCTACGGAGTCAGCTCGGGAGTTACGTTCGTCGTTGATAATCTTGACGAGCTTGAGGCGCTTGAAGCGGCCTCAAAGGTCAAGAGAGTCAAGACCCCTGTGCTTTTCCGCGTGAACCCCGGGATCGAGGCGCACACGCATGATTTTATCAAGACAGGAGCAGTCGATTCCAAGTTCGGCCTTTCAAAGAAACAGGCGCTTAAGGCCGTCGGCCTGTCGCTGGGAAGCCCGCATCTTGTTTACAAAGGGCTTCACGGCCACATCGGCTCGCAGATCTTTGAAAAAGCCTCCTATGTCGCGCTGGTCCAGGTCCTTCTTGACCTTTTCAGGAAAATAAAACAGGACTACGGCGCCGTCTCGGAAGTGCTTGATATCGGGGGCGGAATAGGCATCGCGTACACAAAAGACTCACGGGACCCTGATCTCAGGCCTTTCGCAGAAAAAATAATCAAGACGGTCAGGTCCCTGTCAAAGAGCTACGGACTGAAGCTCCCGAAACTGGTGCTCGAGCCCGGAAGGTCTATCATCGGGAACGCAGGCGTAACCCTTTATACGGTCGGCACGGTGAAAGAGATAAGGGGTATCAGAAAATACGTCATTGTCGACGGAGGAATGACCGACAACCCGAGGTTCATCCTGTACGGCTCAAGATACGAGGCTATCCTGGCCAACAGGGCAAAGGCAAGGCCCGAGTCAAAAGCGACCATCGCCGGCCGGGCCTGCGAGTCAGGGGACGTGATCATAAAGGATTATTTTTTCCCCGAAGCAAAGAAGGGCGACACTATCGCCGTCGCCTGCACCGGAGCCTATAATTATTCCATGGCAAGCAATTACAATAAATTCCTGAGGCCGGCGGTGATAATCGTAAAAAAAGGTGTTGCAAGGACGCTCGTCAAAAGAGAGACCTTTGCCGACCTGGTGAGGAACGAGCTATGACGCTTCCTTTAGGGATACAGTGGATCGACCTTATAGATATCGCAATAGTGGCGTTCCTGCTCTATCAGGTATTCGTCTGGCTCAAGGGCACTGCGGGGATGCAGCTTCTGCGCGGTCTTCTTATCATATTCGTCATTTATTTCGCGGCGCAGCAGCTCGGCCTGAGGACCCTCAACTGGCTGATGGAAAAATTCGTCACCGTCATGCTCATCGTCATCATCATCGTTTTCCAGCCGGAGCTGCGCAGAGCGCTCGAGCGGCTCGGCAGGGGAAAGCTGCTCAGCAGGATCGGGCTTTCCTTCGGCACAAAGACAAGCGCCATTGTGAGGCAGATCATCGACGCGATAGAAAAATGCTCGCAGGAAAAGATCGGGGGCCTTGTGGTGCTCGAAAGGAACACCGGCCTGAACGAGTTCCTCGAATCCGGCGTGCCGATCGACGCGGCGGTCTCCGAAGAGCTCCTTATAACCATCTTTACAAAAGGAACGCCGCTCCACGACGGCGCGATAATCATTCAGGCCGACAGGATAGCGGCCGCGGGCTGCCTGCTTCCTCTGTCGGAGAGCAGGCTCCTTGACCGGCGCCTGGGCACCAGGCACAGGGCGGCGGTAGGCATGAGCGAACAGTCAGACGCCCTTGTTATCGTGGTCTCAGAGCAGACGGGGACCATATCTGTCGCCGAGAACGGCTATCTTAACCGCTTTCTCACAAAAGAGCTTCTTGAAGAAAGGCTGTTCGAGATCTACAAGCCGCTTCCCCAGAAACAGCGCTTTTTTTTCGGCAGGCGCAAAAAAGAAAAAAATGCGTAGGGAAAAGATAACCTGCCTCACTGCCTATGACGCTCCCACCGCAAAACTGCTTGACGAAGCCGGCATCGACATCATTCTGGTCGGCGATTCGGTCGGGAACGTCCTTCTAGGCTATGAAAACACGCTCCCCGTTACCGTCGAAGACATGCTCCATCACATAAAAGCCGTTAAAAGAGGGACAAAGAACGCCCTTATAACGGGGGATATGCCGCTGTCGGCTTTTTCGCAGGGGCAGGACGCCGCATACAGGAACGCTCTTAAGTTCCTCGATGCGGGCGCGGATGCCGTCAAGATAGAAGGTACGGAGCACATCGGGCTTATCAAAAAATTAACATCGTCCGGCGTCCGCGTGATGGGCCACATCGGCTTTACTCCTCAGCTTGAGGGAAAACCTTCAGTCCACGGAAAGACTGTGGAAGATGCCGAAAAGATCCTTCACAGCGCCGTTGAACTGGAAGCCGCCGGTGTTTTTGCCATCGTCCTTGAACTTGTCGAAAAAAATACCGCAAAGGCCGTAAGCGCTTCGGTAAGCGTCCCGACGATCGGCATCGGCTCCGGCCCGTACTGCGGCGGGCAGGTGGTCGTTACCCAGGACATGGTCGGGCTCTATCAGGGAAAAGTTCCGGGATTTGTCAAACAGTACGCTGACCTGGGCTCTCAGTTCAAAAAAGCGGTCAAAGATTATATAAGCGAGGTTAAGAGCGGAAAGTTCCCTGCCTAGGCTTTGGTCAGACAGAGGCTGAAATCCTTCACAAAACCCTTTAAATAGCTCTTTATGTTCACGTTATCCAGCGAATAATAAATGAACTTGCCGGTCTTGACGGTCTTTAGGAACCCCACTTCCTTCAACAGCCCGAGATGGTAGGAGACCGTCGCCTGCGAAGCGTAAAAATGGCTTTGTATCTCCTGCACGCACATCTCCCTGACTGACAAAAGCTCAAGTATCTTCACCCTGTCCTCGCAGCCCAGGACCTCAAGATATTTTGAATATTTATGGCTCAGCGCGTGCATTAAGGGCTCCTAACCTGATATGGATCTCAGAGTGTCGATCGTTTCTTTGAGAAGTGATATGGCCTGTTTGGGATCCAGGCTGTCGATACTCTCTTCCGCGGAGCCTCCGGCTGCCTGAAGCTCTGCGAGCGATCTTTTTTCGATCCTTACCTGGATGGTGTTCATCACCTCGCTGAAAGGCTTGCCTTCCGGAGGGCCGGGGTTTTTCCTGGACTTGAAAAAATCAACCAGGAACTGTTCTTTGGGCACCGAAAGGTCATCGTTCATCATATTATTTTTCCCTCACATATTTATATCGCGATCAACTTCTTTAAACTTGCATCGGTGTCTTTTGCAATGTAAAATTAAATAATACAAGCTTGCGCTGAGCGAGCCCCGATCCGATCGGGGCGAGTCGAAGCGCCCCCGTAGCTCAGATGGATAGAGCGACGGTTTCCTAAACCGCAGGCCGCGTGTTCGACTCACGCCGGGGGCAGGAACTCGCAGGACATGGATTGGGACTTGGGACTAGGGAATAGGGATTAGAATGAAGGAAAATATCGTCCTCATCGGCTTCATGGCGACGGGAAAGACCGTTGTCGGGCAGAGGCTGGCAAAAAAGCTGGGGATGAAATATATTTCCACCGACACTTTGGTAGAAAAAGCCGCCCGCAAAAAGATCAGCTCCATCTTCAGGGACAATGGCGAGAAGCATTTCAGGGAGCTTGAAACAAAGGCGCTGATGTCCCTGAAAGGCAAAAAGGGTCTCGTGGTGGCCTGCGGAGGCGGGATAGTCCTGAAAGCGGCCAACAGGGCGATGTTAAAAAAGCTCGGCAAAGTATTCCTGTTGACCGCGGCGCCTGAAACCATCAATAAACGGCTCAAAAAACTCTCGCAAAGGCCTCTTCTGGACATCAAGGACGGCAAAAAAAGGGTCAGGCTCATCGCTTCGATGCTGAAGGAAAGGAATTCCCTGTACAAAAAGGCCGCAGACGCGGTGATCGACACCGAAGGAAAGTCTGTCGCGCAGGTCGTCTTTGGTATACAATATAGATATGAGAAAAATACCCGTTAACCTTCGCTCGTCCCGCTATGAGATAGTTATCGGCTCAGAGATTCTTCCAAGGCTGGGGGAGGCTCTTGCGAAGCTTGGGATCAAGGGCAGGATCATTGTCATCTCCGACTTCACTGTCGGCCGGCTTTACGGCGGCGTCGTCAAGCACTCTCTGAGGGCAAAAGGCCTCCGCTCGGATATTATCACCATCCCCTCCGGCGAGAAGACAAAGTCCCTTGAGATGGCAAAAAAGCTCTACAAAAAACTGCTCGAGCTGAAGGCTCACAGGGACTGCACACTGATCGCCCTGGGAGGCGGCGTGATAGGGGACCTTACCGGCTTTGTCGCGGCCACCTACATGAGGGGAGTGGACCTTGTTCAGGTCCCGACAACGCTTCTGGCTCAGGTGGACGCCGGCATAGGAGGAAAGACCGCGGTCAACCTTGAAGAGGCAAAGAACATTGTAGGCGTTTTTTACCAGCCGGGGCTCGTTTTTTCGGACACCTCCGCGCTTATAACCCTTCCGGCCAAAGAGATAAGGAACGGCCTGGCTGAGGTCATAAAGTACGGGATCATCAAAGACCAGAAACTGCTGGAATACCTCGAAAAACAGGCCCTCGGCCTTAGATCTCCTAAAATACTCAAACCGGGGGATTTCAAACAGCTCCTCGGCGTGTGGGAGAACATCGTTTCCATGTCCGCTGCCGTCAAAGCAAAAATAGTCATGGCAGATGAAAAAGAAACAAAGGGCCAAAGGCTTGTCCTGAACCTGGGACATACCGTCGGCCATGCGATAGAAACCATTTCCGAGTACAAAGGCGTCTCCCACGGAGAGGCGGTAGCCGTCGGGACCATAGCGGCGCTTAAGATAGCGGAAAAGATGAAGCTCACCGGGAGCAGCGTCACCGGCAGGATAAAAAAGCTTGTCGAGGCGGTGAACCTTCCTGTCGCGATAAAGGAAATGGACGCTGACGACATTATCACAAAACTGATCCTGGACAAAAAGGTCAGAGATGGAAAGATCGTCTTCGTGCTTCCAAAGAGCGCGGGCTCCGTCGCTATAAGGAACGATGTCCCCGTGAAGTTCGTGCGTGAAGCCTTAAAAGAGATGGGGGCAAAGTAAGTGGAAATCGATAAGCAGATAGAGCTCATTAAACGGGGCAGCTCCGATTTCATCGGTGAAGAGGAGCTCAGAAAAAAGCTGCGGACAGGCAAGCCCCTTATTATAAAGTGGGGCGCCGACCCTTCGGCCCCCGACCTTCATCTGGGCCATATGGTGGTTCTCAAAAAGCTGCGCCTTTTCCAGGACCTCGGCCATAAAGTTGTCTTTATCATCGGCGATTTCACCGGAATGATAGGGGACCCCTCAGGAAAATCAGAAACGAGGAAGCCGCTTTCAAAGGAAGAGGTCAAAAAGAACGCAAAGACCTATCAGGACCAGGTCTTTAAAGTGCTGGACAAAAGAAAGACGGAGGTCGTCTTTAACAGCAAATGGCTTTCAAAGATGGACCTGGCTTCCGTGATGAAGCTGATGGGGCAGTACACAGTGGCCAGGATGCTTGAGCGCGGGGACTTTAAAGAGCGCTTCAGGCAGAACAGGGAGATCTCGGTGGTCGAGTTCCTATATCCGCTCCTGCAGGGATATGATTCCGTTGAGACAGGGTCTGACGTTGAGCTTGGCGGCCACGACCAGATATTCAACATCCTGGTGGGCAGGGAGCTGCAGAAAGCCTACGGAAAGGATCAGCAGGCGGTCCTTACTATGCCGCTCCTTGAAGGCACCGACGGCAGCATGAAGATGAGCAAAAGCCTGGGCAATTATATCGGGTTCACCGAACCTGCAAAAGATATTTTCGGAAAGACGATGTCCATTCCCGACGAGCTGATGGTCAAATATTACGAGCTGCTGACCGGCCTTTCCAATAAAGAGCTGGCAGATATAACAGAAGGGCTGAAGACCGGCTCACTGCATCCCAAAGAGGCAAAAGTTCTTTTGGGAAAGATATTGGTGGAATATTTTTACGGGAAGGATGAAGCGGAAAAAGCGGAAAAGGAATTTGACCTTGTTTTCAAAAATAAGCGGCTTCCTGAAAATATCCCTTTAAAGACATTTGATGTTAATGAGAAGGTCCCAATAACAAAACTTCTGGTCATGTCCGGCCTTGTTGATTCTACGAGCGAAGCCAAAAGAAAGATAGAGGAAGGCGGAGTAAAGATCAACGAACAAAAAATTACGGACAAAAATATGTCCTTTGATCTTAAGGATGAAATTACTATAAGCGTCGGCAAAAGAAAGCATGCGAGGGTAAAATGCGTGTAGGCACCGGCTGGGACATACACAGGCTTGTAAAAGGCCGCAGGCTTGTTATAGGAGGGGTGAATATCCCGTTCTCAAAAGGGCTTCTCGGATACTCCGACGCGGACGTGCTGATTCACGCGATCATGGACGCCCTGCTGGGGGCTTCCTCTCAGGGCGACATTGGAACTCATTTCCCTCCGGGTGATAAAAAGTACAAAAACATTTCAAGCCTGGAGTTGCTCAAAAAGGTCGGCAGCATTTTGAAGCGCTCAGGTTTTAAAATAAAGAACATCGATTCGGTGGTCATCGCCGAAAAGCCCAAACTATCCCCTTATGCGGGAAGAATGTCCGCGGCGGTCTCAAAAGCCCTCGGCATCCCGCCATCCCTCATCAGCGTCAAATCAAAGACCTGCGAGGGCCTGGGCCATATCGGGAAAGGGCAGGCTGTCGCGGCCCAGGCGGTCTGCCTGATCTCAAAATGAGAAAGCTCTTCTTTCTGGCGGCGCTCCTGCTTTTGGCGCTCAATTCGGCCGTCCCTGCCGAAGAAAAAAAAGCCGCCGCTGAGCCGGCAAGGTTTTTCAGCAGAGGAAGCACTGCCGGCGCCGAGATACTCATTAACGGCCAGTCCGTCATCAAGATATTCTCGTCATCAGAGGCCGGGGTCCAGCCTTTTGAGAGGGCGGAGATCATCTCAATGATCATAAACTATCTTTCCGACAACAACTATGACCTCGCGACGATCGAGCCCGCGATGATAGACAACATTCCTATCGGCATCGTGGGCGATATACCCGTTTTTTCGGTGGAGCCCGGGGATACTGTGGGGACCAGCATACCGCCGCTCCTTCTGGCCTATGACTGGTCCAACAGGATAAGAAGGGCCTTCAACGGACCTCTGCTGTCGCAGGAAATATTCGACCAGATCGTAAAGATAGAGCGGCTCAGGGGGTTCGAGGTCAAGGTCAGGAAAAAAAGGATAGGGGAAGGATCGGAGGTCCTGATAAACGGCAGGCCTGTCCTGACCCTGGGAGAGACAGATCCGGATATGAGCTCGTATGAAAAGGCGCGCACCGTGGCGCAGGCGCTTGAAGAGCAGATAATGGCCGGCAGGAACGGAAAGGACGTCAGGCCCGAGATAACATCCGGAAGCAAATACTCGCTGAACATAGGCGGCAGCGTTATTCCGATCACGAGCACCTTTGAGTCCGAGGCAGGCAGCCAGAAGCTCTGGAATATCACTCTTGCTCTGGCTAATGAGATAAGGCAGTCCCTGGGAACGGCTAAGCTCTCGCCAAACACTTTTTCTACGTCTCTGTTCCAAACGGGCATCGCTTCCTGGTACGGAGGTTTTTTTCACGGCAGGCGGACGTCAAGCGGGGAAAGGTTCGACATGTACGCCTATACTGCCGCGCACAGGACCCTTCCGTTCGGCACAAGGCTGCTTGTTACAAGGCTCGACAACAGCAAAAGCGTCATCGTGACCGTTACCGACAGAGGGCCCTACATTTCCGGCAGGATACTTGACCTTTCAAGGGCCGCTGCGGAATCGATAGGAATGATAGGCTCCGGCATCGCAAAGGTGAAGGTCTTCGTCATAGAAAGGCCGGACAAATGACAAAGCTCGGCGTGAATATAGACCATATCGCTACCCTGCGTGAAGCCAGAAAAGAAGGTTTCCCTTCGCCAGTCGAGGCGGCCGTAATCTGCATGAAGGCCGGGGCTGACGGCATAGTGGCCCACCTGAGGGAGGACAGAAGGCATATAAATGATAAAGATATATACGCGATAAGAAAGGCCGTAAAAAGGTTCGATATGGAAATGGCGGCAACGCACGAAATGCTGCGCATCGCTCTCAAGGTAAAGCCTGACATGGTAACGCTTGTGCCGGAGAAGCGGAGAGAGGTAACAACCGAAGGGGGTCTCGATGTCAGGGGGCAGAAAAAATATCTGGCAAGGTTCACAAAAAGGCTTCAGGACGCCGGAATACCTGTCAGTCTGTTCATTGACCCTGATGAGGGGCAGATAAAGGCGGCAGCAGGGACGGGAGCGATGTTCGTTGAGATACATACCGGAGAGTATGTACGAAAAAATTCGAAATTCCCGCCCGCCTCGCTACGCGAAGCGTTGCGGGCAGGCGAAATCCGAAATCCGAAACAATTGAAAAAAATTCGAAATTCGATCGAACTCGCAAAAAACCTGGGGTTAAGGGTTAATGCCGGGCATGGGCTGACGCTGGAGAACGCCGGCAGCGTTGCGTGTATAATAGGAGTTGAAGAGCTGAACATAGGGTTCAGCATCATTGTTGACGCCGTTTTCGTCGGCCTTGAAAAAGCAGTTAAAAGGATGAAAAAGGTCATAAGCGCTTTTTAAAACAGTTATGTTATAATATTTGAAAGTGCAGGTCCTCACCAATGTTGACTGGGGAAAGGGTGGGGATTTTTTTTAGGAGCATCATGTACAGGATAACCGAGGCAAAAGAGCTGGCGCCCAAAATAAAGCAGATAAAGATCCTTGCGCCGGAAGCCGCAAACGCCGCAAGGCCGGGGCAGTTCGCCGTAATAAAGATAGACGAAAAAGGGGAGCGGATACCTCTTACGATCGCAGACGCAAACACCTCAACAGGAGAGCTGACCATCATCTTTCAGGAAGCCGGCGCCACAACGGCCCTTCTCGGCAGGCTCAAAGCAGGGAATTTCATAAGGGACTTCTTGTGCCCTCTCGGAAAGCCGGCCGATATTGAGAAATTCGGCACTGTGGTTACGATAGGCGGCGGCGTCGGGATCCCCGAGATACTTCCTGTTGCAAAAGCCTACAAAGCGGCCGGCAATAAGGTCATTTCGATCCTCGGAGCAAGAAATAAAGATCTCATTCTGCTCGAGGATGAGGTCCGGTCTGTAAGCGATGAGACGGTCATCTGCACCGATGACGGCTCTTACGGAAAAAAAGGTTTTGTTTCTGATGCTCTAAAAGAGCTCATCGCAAGGGAAAAGATCGACCTTGTCTCCGCTGTCGGGCCCACTATCATGATGAAAGTTGTTTCAGAGGCAACAAAGCCCCACGGCATAAGGACGCTTGTCAGCCTTAACCCGATAATGCTCGACGCAACTGGAATGTGCGGCGTATGCCGCGTTACCGTGGGAGGCGAGGTGAAGTTCGCCTGCGTCGACGGGCCAGAGTTTGACGGCCACCTGGTCGACTTTGACGAGCTTATGATGAGGCAGAGGATATATCTTGACGAGGAAAAAAGGGCGGCGCACACATGCAAAATAGCGTAAAAGAACTTTTGCCGGAGCAGGGGCCGTCTGAAAGGGTAAAGAACTTTTCCGAGGTCGCTCTGGGCTATTCAAAAGAGCAGGCTGTCAGGGAGGCAAAGCGCTGCATTCAGTGCAAAAATCCGCTCTGCGTCAAGGGCTGCCCTGTCGGGATCGATATCCCTGCCTTCATCAAACTGATCACCGAAGACAAACCGGTTGAATCCCTCGCCAAGATCAAAGAAAAGAACAACCTGCCCGCTGTCTGCGGAAGGGTCTGCCCTCAGGAAGACCAGTGCGAAAAGATGTGCATACTCGGGAAAAAGAACGCCGCTATAAGGATAGGATATCTCGAGAGATATGCGGCAGACCATGGAAATGCGAAATCCAAAATCCAAAATCCGAAACAAATTCAAAATTCAAAGATTCAAAACAAAGAAAAGATCGCTGTCGTGGGCTCGGGCCCTGCGGGGCTTACCTGCGCGGCGGACCTGGCAAGGATGGGATACGGAGTAACAATGTTCGAATCCCTTCATGACGCCGGCGGGGTTCTCAGCTATGGCATACCCGAGTTCCGGCTTCCAAAAAAGATCGTAAAAGAAGAGGTTGAATATATCGAGTCCCTTGGTGTTGAGTTCAAACCGAACATGCTCATCGGGAACATCTATTCTATAAAAGACCTTTTTGACAGCGGCTACAAAGCAGTGTTCATCGGGGCAGGCGCGGGCCTTCCCCAGTTCCTTAAGATACCCGGAGAGAACCTTATGGGCGTTTACAGCGCAAATGAATACCTTGTGAGGATCAACCTGATGAAAGCCTATCTTTTCCCTGAATACATCACGCCGGTGCGCATCGGCAAAAAGGTCGCGGTTGTCGGCGCAGGGAATGTGGCAATGGACGCCGCAAGGGTTTCTCTGCGGCTCGGAGCGGAAGAGGTTACCATCGTCTACAGAAGGTCAAGGACAGAGATGCCGGCCAGGGAAGAGGAGATAGTAAGGGCGGAGGAGGAGGGGGTCAGGTTCAAACTTTTGACAGCTCCAATAAAAGTGATCGGAGACGAAAAAGGCTGGGTAAAACAGCTTGAGTGCCTCCGGATGGAGCTGGGGGAACCGGACCGGAGCGGGAGAAGGCGTCCGGTACCGGTCAAAGGCTCAGAGTTCCTTATTGACGTTGATACTCTGGTGATAGCCATCGGCCAGAGCCCGAACCCGCTTATAACAGGCTCGACGCCGGAGTTGAAAAAAGAAAAGTGGGGCGGGATCATAGCGGACCCGGAAACAGGCAGGACCTCCATGGAAGGCGTTTTTGCGGGCGGCGACATAGTTACCGGAGCGGCAACAGTGATCTCCGCGATGGGAGCGGGGAAAAAGGCCGCCGCCGCGATTGACAATTACCTCAAAAATCCTATAAAATAGGGCTGTGAACCCCCAAAGCGGCCTTCCGGAATCCCCGGACAAACTACACGAAGAATGCGGGGTCTACGGAATTTTCTGCTTTGACAGGCGCGACATCGCAAAATACATCTATTACGGACTTTACGCTCTCCAGCACAGAGGGCAGGAAAGCGCCGGGATAGTGACCACCGACGGCCGCACCTTCAAATCTTTTATCGGGATGGGCCTTGTGCCGGTCGTTTTTTCCAGGGAAGAGATCTTCTCCGAGCTGAAGGGAAGGATAGGGCTGGGCCACACCAGATATTCCACCACAGGGTCCTCAGTCATTTCGAACGCCCAGCCTATAATCGCCAATACTCCCTACGGCACCATCGCCCTGGCGCACAACGGCAATCTAACCAACACCGCCGAGCTCAAAAAGGTGCTGAGAAAAAAAGGCTACGCTTTCAAGGGCAACAGCGATTCCGAAGTGATCTGCGCGATGCTGAGCTTTTCAAAAAAGAAGAACCTCAACGAAGCCCTGGTCTCGGTCCTTAAAAAGCTCAAAGGGGCCTTTGCCATCGGCATCATGACCAACGACAAGCTGATCGCCGTGAGAGACCCTCACGGGATCAGGCCGCTGTGCCTCGGCCATTTTGACAACTCATACATAATCTCTTCCGAGACCTGCGGGCTTGACATACTCGGGGCCAAGCTTGTAAGGCAGATAAAGCCGGGGGAGATACTGGTCATCGACAAAAAAGGGATCAAAAGCACAGTCTGGAGCAAAAAAAGGCCTTCGCTGTGCGTTTTTGAGTTCATCTATTTTGCCCGGCCCGATTCCGTTATGGACGACAGGAACCTTTACCACGCCAGGGTCGACATGGGCCGCTACCTGGCAAAGGAATATCCCGTCAAGGCTGACTATGTGATACCGGTCCCTGATTCGGGGACCCCGGCCGCGATCGGCTATGCCTCAAAATCAAAGATACCTTTCAGCGACGTGCTTGTGAAGAACCGGTATGTGGGAAGGACCTTCATCCAGCCGACCCAGGACATCAGGGAGCTCGGCGTCAAGCTCAAGTTGAACCCGATCAGGCAGGTAATTCAGGGAAAAGATATCGTCCTGGTGGACGACTCTATAGTGAGGGGCACCACAAGCAGGCAGATCGTCAGGATATTGAAAGAGGCAGGGGCCAAAAAGGTCCACGTCAGGGTGGCCAGCCCTCCGATAATCGGGACCTGCAGCTTCGGCATCGACACCGCCACAAAAGGGGAGCTCATCGCTTCCACCCAGACCGTGGAAAAGATCAGGAAATATCTCGGGGCCGATTCACTGGGCTACCTCAGCATGGACGGCCTTATTAAGGCTATCAAGCTTCCGAAGGACCAGCTCTGCCTCGGCTGCCTTAATCTCGACTACCCCAAATGAGTATGATATTATATTCTCATAATCCTGACCGAAAAGGAGCAGCATAATGGCACTTGACAAGGCGAAAAAAGACATCCTGTCCAAAGCAAAATCCGACGATGTGAAGTTTATCCAGCTCCAGTTCACCGACATACTGGGCATCTTAAAGAGCGTGGCGATCCCGATCGAGCGCCTTGAGGACTGCCTTGACAAAGGCACCTGGTTCGACGGCTCGTCCATCGAAGGTTTTGCAAGGATATCGGAGAGCGACATGGTGCTCCATCCCGACATCTCAACCTACAGGGTCATACCGTGGAAGGCACAGGAAAGGCGCGTTGCCCGCTTTATCTGCGACATATACACCCCCGACAACAAGCCGTTCGCAGGGGACCCCAGGGGCATACTTAAAAAGGCGCTCGAGGACGCAAAAAAAGAAGGCTTCATCTTCAATACCGGCCCGGAGATAGAGTTCTTCCTTCTTAAGAAGAACGGCGACGGGATCACGACCGACCCTCACGACGTGGGAGGCTACTTTGATTATTCCCCTCTGGACCTGGCATCCGAGATAAGAAGGGAAATGATATTCGCCGTTGAAGACATGGGCATGACGGTAGAGATGAGCCACCACGAGGTCGGGCCCGGACAGCACGAGATCGACATCAGGTACAGCGAGGCGCTTTCCTCGGCCGACAACATGGTAACGATGAAGCTCGCCTTGAAGGCCGTGGCGCAGAAGTTCGGCCTGCACGCCACCTGCATGCCCAAGCCCATTTTCGGCGTGAACGGTTCGGGAATGCACACCCACCAGAGCCTGTTCGACAAAAAAGGCAGCAACCTTTTCTATGACGCCAAAGACAAATACAAGCTCTCAAAGCTGGCCTATCATTATATAGCCGGTCAGCTGCACCATGCCAGGGCAATGAGCGCCGTGCTTGCGCCCACAGTGAACTCCTACAAAAGGCTGGTCCCGGGCTACGAAGCTCCGGTTTACATCTGCTGGGCGCAGATAAACAGGTCAGCCCTCATCAGGATCCCGAGGTACTCGCCCGGAAGGGAGCTTGCCACAAGGGCGGAGCTGAGGTGCCCTGACCCGAGCTGCAACCCTTATCTGGCCTTTGCAGTGATGCTGAAAGCCGGCCTTGACGGCGTAAAGAAAAAAATGCAGATCCCGGCGCCCACAGAAGAGGATGTATACGAATTTGACGAGGAAAAACTGAAAAAGAGGAACATAAAGACGCTGCCCGGTTCGCTGAGGGAAGCACTCGACGAGATGGAAAAAAGCCAGATAGTGAGAGAAGCCCTTGGAGATCATACTTACAAAAGATTCCTAGACGCCAAGTCTGCCGAGTGGGACGATTACCGCATCAAGGTAACTCCCTGGGAGATCGACAGGTACCTGGAGATACTTTAACCGTGAAGATCGCCATCGGCTCGGACCATGCCGGATTTGCCCTGAAAGAGGATATAAAGTCCTATCTTGCAAAAAAACGCATCCCTTTCAGGGACTTCGGGACCTTTTCTTTGGTACCCTGCGATTATCCTTTCTACGCAAAAAAAGCCGCGAAGGCGGTCTCTTCGGGAGCGTGCAAACGAGGCATCCTTATCTGCGGCAGCGGCATCGGGATGAACATGGCCGCCAATAAGGTAAAAAAGATAAGGGCCGTGGTCTGCGAAAGCCCCGCGACCGCAAAGCTCTCGCGCCGCCACAACGATTCCAACGTGCTCTGCCTCGGCTCAAGGGTGGTCTCAAAAGAAAAAGCTTTTAAAATAATCGACGCCTGGCTCAAAACGCCTTTTGAGGGAGGCCGGCATCTTCGAAGAGTGAGAGCCCTCGGATGAAAGCCTTTATCATGGCCGCGGGAGTGGGCAGCAGGCTCGAGCCGATCACGCAGTCCATTCCAAAACCTCTGGTCCCGGTAAACGGGAAGCCCGTTATGCAGCACAATATCGAACTGCTGAAAAAACACGGGTTCACCGACATCACGGCCAATCTGCACTCCTTTCCGGAAAAGATCAGGCAGTATTTCGGCGACGGCTCGGCCTTTGGAGTAACGATCAGGTATTCTCTCGAAGAGACCCTGATGGGCACGGCCGGCGGAGTAAAAAAAATGGCTTCTCTTGCGGCCGTGAAGAGCGGCGAGAGCGTCCTTGTAACGAGCGGCGACATCCTGACCGATATCGATCTTTCAGCGATGAAAGCCTTTCATGAGAAAAAAAAGTCAGCCGCTACCATCGCGCTTGTCAAGGTCGCGGACACCGGGCATTACGGGGTAGTGATAACCGACGGGGACGGAAAGATAACCGCTTTCCAGGAAAAACCAAAAAAAGGGGACGAGCTTTCCGACAGCGTCAACACGGGGATATATATTCTTGACGGAAGCGTTCTTGACCTGATACCGGCAGATACCCATTTTGATTTCGGAAGGCAGCTTTTCCCACTTCTTGTAAGCAAAAAACTGCCTTTTTACGGCTACCTGAGCTCCTCCTACTGGATCGACATCGGAACGATGGAAAATTATAAAAAGGCCCTGGCAGACGCCCCAAAACTGTTTTTCCAGTAAAAAACACGCAAGTTTGACCGCACTCCCCACGATAGATAATTGACACGGATAAATTTTCCGGGAGAACATATGTCAGCAGCGGTCAACATAGAAAAGATAGACAGCCAGGTCAATTCTATCCTGGACGAGATGAAGGCAGTACTCAGCTCGCCCGGTCAGAACGGTATCCGTCTTCCCGACTTAGGTTCAAATATTTCCTCAGGGCATGATAGCACAATGCTGAGCGAAGCTTTGAGCCAGGGGAGATCAAAATAATGACGAGAACCGGATCTGTCTTAAGGGAGCTGGTGGACCAGGCGCTGGGCAGCGGAGGCGACCGCGAGCCGCTTTCAAAGGGAGTCCCGGCAGCGGCCAGAGGCCCGGCGGAAGGCGCGTCAGGCGCGGAGAACGGGGAGCTTGGACAGCAGGTGCACAGGATCTTTAACGGCGGCAATATTTCAACGGTAGTGTAGAGAGGGAAAAATGCAGGCAATTGTTCCGATAACGCTCAATCCGGTCCGGCAAACGGCGGAGGCCCAGCCCGCGTCTTCAACACCCGCAGCCGCAGGGTCGGATTTTTTCAGCCTTATAAAGGACATGACGATGAATTATCTGACCTATGTTCCCGGAAGCGGCAAAGCGGGGCCGGCAGATATAAAGAAGGAAAAGCCGCTCCGGACAAAAGAACAAGAAAAGGCGGACACCGTGTTCGACCTTATAGGACGGGTTGAAGCCTTTGAAAGATCGGGAAAATAAAGAGGTGGGCTATGAGTGCAGTTAATGGAACAGGCGGAGCAGGTGATGCAGCGGCAGCGGCCGCCGCGGAGCTGGCCGGGGACCAGGACGAATATCCTTCATATAATGACGCCGTGATCAGCGCCTGGAGAGCCCTGGAAAAGACCTACAACGGCCAGAACGCCATTGCCGTGGGCCTGGCCGAGGGCAAGGAATACATTGAGCTGATGAACCTTCTGGGCACGGTAACCCACACAGGCTACGCCGTTACCTACACGATCAACGGGACAAAGGTCGTCGGCATTTTTGACACCGAGGCCAAGGCGCAGGCTTTTGTTGACAGATTGAAGACCGATCCGCGCTATACGGACTACAAGGACGCGGAATACCTCGGCTTCAGGTTCATAGACACAAAGAGCGTTGCTCCTAAGCAGTCGGGAGAAATGATCTACTGGGCGGGCGGTAATCTTGACCAGATAAGCATCAGGACCTCCGAGAACGTCGCGATAAACGCCAAGGATGGGCTTTCAACAGGCGAGCTTTACAGCGTCGGAAGGTCAGGCTCCAACACAGAAACCTTTGTAGAGGCCCTTCTGCTCATGATGCAGAAAGTGGCCGAAGCTCTCAAGAACATGCTGAAGACCATTGTAGGGTGAGGATATTTGAAATGACGCATTTTGCATGCAAGAAATACGGTACTTTCAACGAATAACAATTAGAAACGAAAACAAAACAAAAAAGGAGAAAGAATATGGCGGACTTCAGAACGATAACAGCGGCGATAAAAGCGCTGAACGATGACTGGGACGGCCAGAACAACGTAACGATAGGACTTGCGACCGGCAAAGACAACATCGAGCTCCCCAACCTGAGGAACACTGACGCGGTCGTTTATCAGGACCTTATGGACTACATAAACTCCGGAGGGACCTTCCTTGTAAAGCTCACGGACAACCAGGAATTGATGGATCTGGACGGTGCAGGTTACAACCCCAATAGCCCGGAATGGTTCCGGGTACAAGATATTCTGGGGGGAATCAAGGTCGGGGATACGTTTCAGGTTTCCTTCAAGCGCTATGCAGACGGCACAGTCGGATGGAGGGCAAAGGGCACAACTGAGCTCGGCGTGTACCAGGACGTCGAATATAGGTTCAATAAGGACAACGGCGAGATATCCATGACAAGATATGACGTGAACGGCAACAAGGTTCCTTATACCGATACAGGCGGGTTGCTTGCAAGATTCAATTCGCAGGATTACGCTAATTATTCAAAGATGACAATGGGAAGCGCCAGAATAGATGACGGTGTTTTTATCAGGCAGTTCGATTACATGAAAGGTAAAGACCAGTCCGCCGACGCGGGAAGGCTGGGAGTATGGGGAGCAACGTTCAGGCTCAACGATCAGGGCGATATTTTTATGGGAGGCTGGGGCAAAATAGGCCATATAGAAACACCCGATGACATCGTTATAGGAGAAGAGAACAGGCCCAACCTGACCATCAGCGCGGCTGACGGCCTCAGCACAGGAGATCTATTGGCAATAAAGACCTCGGGCGAGAATACCAGCACCAGGGACCAGGGGCTCCAGGTGCCGGTCGACAAGATGGAGCAGGTTCTTGCGGCTCTTGTGAGAAAGGCGGGACAGTAAACGGCTATTGAGGTAGCATTTTCCATGCAAGTAATGCTATACTCCTAACGATAAACTACTGGAAGACGAAAATAACAACGAAGAGGGGGTGAATACAAATGGCAAGTTTTGAAGCGATAGTAAAAGCGGTTAATTCTCTTAATGCGGACTGGAACGCGAACAACAACGTCACCATCGGCCTTGCGGAAGGTTCTGAAGACATCAGGCTTATAAACCTTGACGCAGGGTATAAAAGTGGTTATGCAGTAAGCTATACAGAAAATGGAGAAGATAGGATAGCTGTCTTTGATGATGAAGCGAAAGCAAGTGGTTTTGCAGACGCAACATCAGGTGCCATTAATTTAGGTAAGCGTTGGATCGCGGACACTGAAGGTGATAAAATTGCCGGTCAAGGCGATGACCGCGTTGTTTATAAAAAGACTAATATCACCTTGCAGACAGACGGCGACCTCCATATCAGCGCGGCTGACGGGCTCAGCACCGGAGATCTTCTGGCGATCAAGACGTCCGGTGAGAACACGAGCACGAAGGACCAGGGGCTGCAGGTGCCGGCGGACAAACTGGAGCAGATATTGGCGGCTCTGGTGAGAAAGGCCGGTCAGTAACAAGCTTTAGAGAACAAAGGCGCCGCTCCGACCAGGTCGGGGCGGCCTTTTTTTTATGCAAGAAACCTCCCCTATATAACGAATATATAATAGCAGGGCAAAACCCTCAAGGAGGTATTTTAAATGGCATCAAGCGACCTTGCGATCGACACTGTTTCCGCTTTGATCGGCTCCAACGCGAAAAAGAGCCCAGGAGCATCCAACTTCAAGAACCTGTTCATCTTTATCGCGGACGAGCTGAGGGACCTCGGAGTCCAGATGGCAGACCAGTCAAAGGAAGGCATCACCATAGACGGTTTATTCTTTGAGAACAAGAACGCCACAGGCGCACTTTTCGCGCTCCAGAGGTACACCACAAAGCTCGAGAACATTAACTCATTTGCTTCAGACCTTCTGGCAAAGTTCAACTCGATAAACGAGCAGGCGTCCAAAATGATCAGCGGGTAATAAAGGAGCGCGATGTCATTCTCATTCCTTCAGCCGCCGCAGATCTATCTTCCTTTTCCGGAGCCGGAAAAGCTTTACCGCTCCAAGGAATGGCACAAGAACAAGCAGTCGGACAGGGGAGAGCTGTGGCTTTCGAACAAATATAACTTTTTGAACGAGATATTGAAATTCGTCCCGCGCGCGGAGGCCTACCAGTACACCAGCGGAAGCGGCACTCTCATAAACGAAACGAAAGGGGAATATAAAGACCTCAAAAGAATGCTGCAGACCGAGGATTTTGCCGTTTTCAGCCGGATGCTGGACCCCACAGCTACAGCTATAAACAAGATCAGGGCCAAAGAGATAATGGACATTCTGAAGAACAACGATGCGGTTGACAAGTCAAAGCATGAAGAAAGCGGTGTCTATTTAATAAAGAAACAGGACCTTGGCAGGAGCGATCTGACCTCTGCCGCCTACGGTTTGACCGACGAGCTCGAAATAAACACCGTGCTTGCCATCTGGTACTACGAGAACCCGGAGTTCATGGACCTGGAATTCGCTCAAAATGTCGCGGGAGACCCGGTGATCGATAAGGAGGACGGCTTTTCAAGAAGAAAATCGTTCGGGGTCCTCAAAGAGGTCAGCGAAAAAAGGTTCGAATCGATGGGCATGCTCAGGGATTCTCTGGACTTCAGCATCTACCCCATGTTCAACGACTACTATACCACCAACGAAGAAAGGTCAAAATACAACCAGAGGGACATGGACGCGGTAAATTTTCTCTTCAGCAGGGATGAGCTGCAGAACACTCCCCAAAAGTTCGGCAATAAAGACACTTATTACACCGCCCGCGGCGGCTACATAGACGGCCTGATGAGCGAGGAAGTGTTCCCCGTGTATTCTTCTCCCGACGGCCACAACCGGCTCGCTGACGATTTTTGGACAGGGGATTATGACCCTGCTAAATTGGAGAACTTCTACCCCACTGATTATCAGAACCTGCTCATAGGGCTTAACCCGTCCATGAAAAAGAACGACGGCACTGCCCCGAATATGGCAAGCTACTCCAAGTCGCTTTTTGGAGATGCCAAAGCATTCTTTAACAGTAACGGTAACGATAACGGTTTCTACGCGTACAGCGATTACGCCTGGAAACCCGGAGAAACCATCACAGGAAATACGTTAAAAACCTTGATGCCCTCTTTTTACGAAATAGCGATGGACCCGACCTCTCCGTGGAATGACGCTGATAGCGACACATATAACCCGATGAACGGCACATGGTGGGAGGGCAAAGACCAGGGTCAGGTTGCTTTTAACCTTGCCATCTTGATGACGGAATCAAAGCGCAGATACCTAGCTGCGATGACCGAGCTGTTCGGCCCGCACAGGCAGTTCGAAGGAGCAACCTGGCGCAATGACATGGACCTGACCGACAAAGATTATAACGGCAACCTGGACAGTGCAATGATTACTTCGCTTGACAAATGGCTGCCTCAGGACGACAACAGCGGAGACTGGAGGGGAGAGGAGTCAGGGGAGTTCAATAAATCCTGGCTGTCGGGGGTCCTTCTTGAACAGCACAGGATGACAAACTGGCTTGACCTTTTCGGCAGCGGGAACACCTCCGGGTTCACCTCCGGGTCGGGATCTCTTGAAATGACAAGGATAACGGCTTTCAGGACATGGATGCTGGCAAAGATCGGCCAATACAAGACGGCATTCATGGCAAACATCACAGGTGATTTTGCGGCGCAAATTGCCGGTTTTACGGGCCTTTCAGGCTCCGGCTCAGTTAATAACGTACAGCCTGACGCGTCAGGGCGCTATACCATCACTGTTCCTGGCGGAAAACCGGTCCTTTCGGCAGTGGTCAACAGGCTCCCCGAGGGCGTCACTTATACCAGGAACGACAATATTATTACCTTTTCCGGCTGGCCCGGAGGCGACGCCACGGTAGATATTGGATACACATACCTCGACAAAAGCAACACCGAAATACAAAGCAATATTGACGGATTTATTGCCAAAAAGAACACCGTGGCCGACAGCCTTAAAATAGTTTCATATAGTTATTTAGAGCTGTTCGATAAGATCGGCAAAACACTGTCGGATGTGATAGCGGCAACCACTAATACAGCTAAGGCAGAGAAGTTTCATGAGCTTGAGCTTTTAATAAACGAACTTTCCTTAAATAACAACGGCATTCTCAAAAAGATAAAGGACGGAGCTTCTTATGATGAGCTGAAGCACGAACTGTTCTATGAGGATGGCGGTTCGGCCCATTACGATCTCCAGCCTTCGGCAGGAGAAAGCGGGGACGGGAACAAGATGAGCTGGGACAGGACCCTAGGCAATTTTTTGACGAACATCGGTGTCAAGAGCGACAAAGGTAAATATATTTACGGTTTTGACGGCTACAACGGAAAACATCTCGGCCCTGATGAGGGGGACCTCGGACTGATCTACAAAAGGGACACGGCATATTACTCAAGTGTGAGCGGCCAGGTGATGCAGAAATTCGTTGAGGGCCTCGGCATCACTGGCGCTGTCAATGCAAAAGCAAACCTGAACAGCAATAACGAGACGATCATTGATTTCTTTTCCGGGAACATCAATGCATGGCAGACTATCACGCCATTCACCGAGGCCTGGCAGACCAGGGCCGTGCTTTCGGTTTTTAATAGCTACGTAGATTCCATGACCGAAACGCAGATGGGCATTTATATATTAAACGGAATGAACAAGAGCAGGTACGACAGAGAGATGAAGAAATACAAGAAGCAAAAAGAGGAGGAGGAGAACAGGAAGATCTACGAAGCCAGGCTGGGAAGCAAGAAAAAGCAGCCTCCTCCGCCGCCGAGGCCCAAACCCAAGCTGCCGCCCGCGCAGCCAAAGAAACAGAAATAGGAAAGGAGAATAAAAAAATGGCAATAGACCTGAACAAAGTCGATCTCAGTAAAACGGACCTTAACAACACGGCCCCGGCCGGGGATATGACCGAAGAGCAGTTCGTTATCGACTGGGCAAAGAACCTGATCGACAAGATGGTGAAGGACGGCGAAAAGGCAAGCAAAAAGATAAACAAAAGCCTGGTGTCCGAAGATGCCTAAGGCGGGCATATAAGGAATATATATAATGGCCATGCATTCAGACATATCACAGTTCAGCGGCGGAAATGCTTTTGCCCGGCCGGCAAAAAAGCCGGCCGCAAAGCCCGCTCAGCCAAAGGAGCCCGTTGTCTATAAAAAAACGGACCTTGAAAAGCTCCGCATGCAGGAACTTGCCGCCGGCAGTGTCAGGACCCTGGCCGGCCCGGAAAAACCGGAGCTTAAAAAGGTCCTGAAAGAAGCGGCGCAGGTCAAAGGCGCAAAGGACGCAGCTCCCGCCCTTGAGCCGAAGGTGGTAACCTTTCTCGGCTTAAAGATCGACGTAAGGCCCCAGGCGGAGCTGTTGTCGGTCCAGTACAAAAGGAACTACGGCCTTTCAAAATCGCACAACCTTCTGGTGGCAAAGTTCGCGGAGTTCAAGATGGGAGCGCTGTCCGCAATGCTCCACATACTCGGCGTCTCGGCCGAAGAGCTGAGGGCCCTTGCCAGGGACGCGCACAAAGAATCGGTGGCGCAGAACAGGGCCAATTTTACCGAAAATGAATATACGTCAGAGATGCTGGCCGTGATAGGCGGGACAAAAAAGCAGGTAAAGACCCAGAAGGCGGTAACGGGCGAGATCAGGAGCCAGCTGATGAAGCAGGCGCAGAACCTGGGCGCGGCCGACATGTACGATAAAACAGCCCTTCTTGAGATACGGCTGGAGCAGGCGGAAAGGGTGAGGGGCCTTTTTGCCGAAGAAAAGATGCACACCGACTACAGGCTCTGCCTTTTTGACAGCGGAATAAACCGCCACGAAAAAAGGCAGGACATCCTGTCAAGGCTTTATAAGGTCTCCGGGTTCCTGTCCAAGGCCTCCCAGAGAGTGGAGCTCCACAAAAGGGCCCTGCTGGCCGTCAGGGGAAGCTTTGAAGCCAAAGCTCCTGAGGGAAGAAAGGTATAGCCATGGCGCTTGGCGTTAATAATAATCAGACAACGAATCAGGAAGTGAATGTCCTGACAAATATGGGGGCTGTTGCCCATTTTGCCAAGGAGATAAAGGAACTCGCGCAGGACGCTCTTTCACCCAAGGAAAAGGCAAAGGCCAAGGACCCTGTATCGCTGGTACTTGACTCAGATACTTCAAAAGACGCGGGAATGACGATCCTTAGGGAAATGGTGGCCAAGATGGTCAATTCAGGCGTGGTCCTTCCCGGAGCAAGGCCGCTTATTAAAGAGCCGGGAGCGGAAAAAGAGCTCATGAAGGACAAGCTTCAGCCCGAAGACAAGGACGGTGACACGGCCTTTGTCAGCTCTTTTTCGTCCAAAAAGACCTCGCTCCGGACGGCGGTAAAGCAGATGAACTTCAAATCCGGCGCCGACAAGGGAGCGGGCCAGGCCAAGGAAGCGGCTGAAACCCTTATGAGAGAGTACGCGGCCGTCTTTTACGAGCATCTCACGGGAGAGCGGACAGGGACAAAAAAAGAGCTCAAAAGGCTGGAGCAGGAGCTGAAGGCAAGGGGATTTTCGGACGAAAAGATATTTGACATACAAAAACAGGCCCGCGTCATGGTAAAGGCCGACCTTTTTGCCAAGATAAAGGAGCTCCTGGTGATGAAGGAGCTTTCCGGCTCAAAGGCCGAGGAAGAAATGCTAAAGCATTCCATTCTCAGCTTTGCGGACGAGATCGACGGCGGGAGAAAGATCTTCGGGAACGACGGCAAGGGAAAGAAGTCCGAAATGCAGGCCTTTGTGGACAATGCTGGAAAAGCGGCCAAAAGGGACCTCGCGGAGTTCTCTCTTGAAGAGCTCGAGAGCACTCTCATGAGAAAGATGATGGGCGGAAGCGAGGATGAAAAGGCCATCTCAAAGATGCTTGACTTGTGCAAAAAGTACGGGGTCAGGCTGGGAAAATGGTCTAAGGAATGGAATGAAAAAAAGGAACACCTGGGACTTAACCTGATGCTGGTGCCAGACGGCACTGCCGGTCTCAGCGTCAACGCTGATTCCGACGGCAACGATAAGAGAAAAAAGGAACCTGAACCGAACGACGAGGCGAGCCTGCTCGTTGACAAACTGACGGCCGCTTATATCCACAGGCTGATGCACGGGGGGCTCCAGGAAGCGGTCTCATCTTATTTTGAGATACGCAGGCTGAAAAAAGGCCTTATCACGATGGGTATCTACTGCCAGGAACTTGATACTATGGTTGACAAAGTGGCGCGCAAAGAGGCAAAAGAAAGAGTAATAACAATGCTCGAAGAAGCGTTCCTTGAAAAGGCAGCCCTTTTCAGCACAAAGGGCAGGGCGGCAAAACTTTTAAAAATAAAGATCAAGAGCGCGCTGGACGCCGCCGCGCGGCTCGGCATGAAGCTGGACGAGAGCGACCTTGAAAGAATGCGCTACAAGGCAAGCGTTTCGATAAAAGAGACCGCCGAAAGGCAGATAGAGATCTATGAGCCCATCCTAAGAAAAGTGAAGATCCCGGGCCTTGAAAAGGACTACAAGAGGTTAAAAGCCCTTATCGAGAGGCTGGAGGGCGAAATGCGTGGTAGAATAGAGCCGGCAAGGGTATTGCCGGACATGAGGAGCGAGATCGCGTAAGGAAGGAATACAGGACCTATGGTCGAAATAAAACTGCCGATTTACAAAGAACCGCATGTACAGCAGGCAGGTCCTTCGGCGCCTGATGCGCCGCATGCCGCGAACAGGGATTTCAGCGTCGTGAAAAGCGCCGGCAGCATTGTTTACGTATTTACAAAGTCTGTGAGGGAGGTCCCCTCATCCGCTGAAAAAGAGGCCCAGGCGAGCCCCAATGACAGGGCGGCCCTTAAACTATACACCGAGGCATGCTCCCTTGCAGATAAAGAAGGGCTGAATATCTCTGACCTTGAGATCGGCTTTGCTTCTCAGCCTGAGGGCATGACGCGAGTGACGGTGCGCTACATCGGAAGAGGGGAGTCGGGCCCGCCCTTCAACCCGAGAGCTCTGCTTCTGCTGGTAACCCTGACCCTGACCGAAGAAGAGCTTAAAGACCCCGATAAAGCTTCTGTCAAAGATAAATTTGCCGCCGCGGCCCTTGAAGCACTGAAAAAGTCCGGACTTTCCAAAAAAGAAGGAGCCGACGCGCAGGAAGAGCTTGCAAAGGCGGTCTCTTTGTTCCGGCTGTCCTCGTTTTCAGGCGGAAGCGCCATCGACATCGCAATAAAGATGGTGATGGACAACATGGCAAGGACCAAAGCCAGGTTCTTTGACAAGGCGATAGAACAGCAGAAAGAAACCGAAAGACTGGATAAAAGGTCGGATGAAAAAAAGGCGGAAAAGAAGGCGGACATAAAAAGTTTTCTAAAAAAACAGGACGAGCTGAGGTCCGCGCTCAAAGGGCTTGAAAAGGCGCTTGCCGTCAGGAGCATGAACGCTTCTTCCGCCGAGATAAATGCCTTTACCGGCGCCGTCGACAGGCTTCTTGACGAGCTTTCACGGGCAGGGTCGCCCGAGAGCGCATTTCAGGCGGTCGACAGTTTTTTGAAGGCCGTGAACAAGATCGCGGCCCTTGAAGCCGGAAAGCACGCAAGTCGGGGCCGCGCTGCTTCGATAAATATATAAGGAGAATAATGCCATGAGCGAAATATCGAAGATCTCAGGTCAGGAGCCGAAAGCCGTAAATCCGAAGCCGAAAGCCCTTGTCAATCAGGGGATATCGGCCGCCATTGAGGGAAAGGTCGACAAGAAAATGATGGACGAGCTCACAAAGGCGCTTTTTGAGGCCCTTGACAGCGCCAAAGGCAAAGCGACGATAGTATAAGCATAAAGAGAGTTCAATAAAGTGAGAATATTATGGGCGAACCATCAGTAGGTAATACTAATCAGACTGCTCAAGCTAAACCGGCAGGCAAACCTGATCAACCGCCAAAAACGGATACAAAGCTGTCCCCACAATATACCTGCATTGCTGTGGGTTTTCAAAAAATAATTTACAGACACGAGAACTCTGACAACAGGAAGATCGCCGATGATTTCATCAGGGAAGCTGCGGACGTATTTAAAGAGAAGATCGGCAGGGACCAGAAAATGGCAAAACTTAACGGCCTGCTGAAAAAGCATTTCGGCATCGAAACAGGGTTCAACAAAAAGTCATTTGAAGCGTTCCTAGTTGACCCAAAAACAAAGGAGGAGCTTTCGGCGGGGGCGTTTTTCAGCGGGATCATCGCCACAGTTGTCGCTTTCAACAGGCCCGGAGAACACCTGAAAGACACTTTTCTCAACTATCTGAAGGGCAGAGAGTTCGTCGTGATCGGGGCCTCGTCCGGCATAGGCAAACTCAACCTTGACGCCCTGAAACAAGCGCTCGAAGCGGGAAGCATCGATATTTTTGAAAAATTAATGGGCCGATCACTTGACCCGAGCAGCCCCAAGGATCCTATTGACGAGATCCTGCTGGAGGCCCTTCAGATGATGGGGCAAAGATTAGATAAAGGAAAATTCCCGAATATTAATAACGGCGATAGAGAGCACTTCCTTCTTCTTGTTACGGCCCTTATCACCAGCAAGGTTACTGAGGAAAAGATCAGGAATATGACCTCAAGGGAACTTATGTATGACACATACGGCGGGGATATGATAAAGAAATATTTTAAGAGTATCAGAACTGACGATGAAAAAGCAAAATACACGGAGTCTGTGGTGAACCTGCTCAATGGACGGGGATTTATGGAAGGGAAGGCCCCCCAAAAAGAAGGGGTGGTGGAGCCCGTTCCGGCTCAGTCGCCAACAGAGGCAAAGGAATAAATACATGTCAAACGCAATAAGCAGCGGAACGATACAAACAGGCATCATAAAGGGCCCGGGCAAAAAGGGCGACAGGAAATGGGACGGCCTTGAAAAGCCTTCGCCTCTTGTCGCGGCATGGGCCAACGAATTAGCGAACAGGGCGCAGCAGGATAAGGAAAACCACTCAAAACCCGCTGTACAGGGAAAAGAGACCGAAGGAACCACTGTCCCTGAAGGCCCGCTGAACGAGCTCAAGGGCGGCGGATCGAAAAGCTCTGTCGACACCAGGAGCTAATTAATGGCTATATATCCTGTAGAATGGCATCAGCAGTATCTGGGGCTTTACAGCAGCTCTTTCAGGAAGGCCCTTGAATTTTTCACGGAAGCGATCAACGTTTACAAGGAATACAAAGAATATGATAATAAAATGAACGGGAACAGTACCCGGTTTATAAAGCAGCCGGAACCCGGTCTGGCCGGCCAGGCCGGCGACATCGCAATCCCTGCAAAACCTGACAATTTGATCTGATTGGTAAATATTCCTCATTTTCCGTTTTATGTGAAATTCTCAAAATAACGGCACGATATATTATTGAGGATGGAGATGACCATACTCGATAAATATATCAATTCAGCGCTGTTCGACAGGCCTGCCCTGCCAAAGTATCCTTCATACCGCCTAAAACCGCCCGCTCTCAACATCAGGCCGATAGAGATCAGGATATTGAGCGCAACTTTTATCCTCGATGAAGCCAGGCATGTACGCGTCCAGGTAGTTGAAATAAGTGTCCTGGCAAAGTCAGGACAAAAAGAAAAGGCCTGCGAAACGGCCGCCAGGACCGCGAAAAAGATTGTCTCTCTGCGCAGGGACGCTGAAAAAGTTCCCGTCAACACAAAAGAAGAGGCGAAAATATTGACCGAGGCCGTCATGTATATAGAGGACAGCGCGGCTGAGATCGTCCTTTTGAACAAAGAGTTCGGACTGGGACTTTCAAAAGAGCTTCTTCTTGAGCTCTCAGCCGGACGCGGTCCGCTCTTGATAAAAGAGCCCCCCGCCGAAAAGAAAGAAGGCGTATCTCCCGGCAAAGAGAGCGTCAAAGAACATTCATTCGACCGTCTGTCAAAGAGCCCTGCCGTCCAGCTGATAATTGAGCGGCAGGAGCGTGAAAATGAGGAGGCAAAAAGGCTGATGGACCGCGCCGCAAAGCGCATTGCCGAAGAGCTGAAAGAAGCGGAAAAACTGACGGAAAGAAAGCTCGCCAAAGCTTTTTACAAAAAACTGATGAATTCCATCCTGTTATCCGGCTATTGATTTTTATCCTTGTTAAGCCAATTATAGCTATTTTTACCCTGCAAGTTTGAAGCCCCCGGCTCCGATATATATATTGAAGCCTAATATATATGACAACCACCCCGTTTTTACAGGAAATAAATCAGCAGGACAGGCGCGAGGATATCAACCTTGCCGGCCAGCCTGCTTTTGAATACGCGCAGACCGCGGGAGTTCCGGCTGACCAGGCCCTCACGACGCTGGAGCCCTCCTTCCCCGATGTGCTCACCGTTGCAGCGGATGAACTTTCCGATCCCGAGATAAGCGGCGTACTGGACCTTGACAAAGAATTAAAAAAGGCCTATGCCGAGCTTGAGAAAGGCAACGGCACCGGCTCATGGCTTGTGCCCTACGGCTCGACCGGCTACTACGTGATCGACCCCAAATTTGCCGAAAAATACAGAAGGCTGCAGCAGCTGTGGTCGGTCATGATCGGCATCGCGATGGTGGCCGAATCAAAAGAGAACCTGCGCAAACTGCTCCTTCAGCTCATGGGAGTAAGATCATCGGGAGAATCCCTCGGCGCCAACTATCTTGAGATAGTGAACAACGCGTTCAGCGCGGACATTGAAGGCGCCAACATGATATTCACCAATTCGCTTTCCCTGGCAAAGTCCATCAACGACCAGGTCTACCAGCAAAAGCTCCTCGAGGCCCAGAGAAGGGCGCGCAGAAGGTCGCGCAGGAGCGCGAACAAGATACTCGACTTTTTCGGCATGAAGGCCACACAGCGCGCCTACGAGGCCGAGTTCACCAAGCTCCAGAAAACGATCGCGCTTGAATTCAAGAACTCCCAGACCATGATGACAGTCAACCTTAGAAGATGGCTGGACGCGGTGATAGAGGAAAAAAGAAAGGACCTTCTTGATCCTTTCGCGGAGCGCGAGATCGAGCAGTACGAAAAAGTGACCTATGAAGAGATGACGGTCGCAGCAGGGAATAACGGCTACGGCATAGAATACCGCGACCTGAACAAGAACCTCGCCTACGCGATCATCCAGTCGATGTCGCTGATCAATAACCTGAGGACAGCGTATTACATGACCCAGATGCTGAAGGACAGGCTCAACACGCTTGTGATCGAAAAGGCTCTCGGCGTCAGCCTGGATAACCGCGCAGGGGAATTCTTTCTCGGGTACCTCAAGCAGACCACCGCGGCAAACAGGGCCACGGTCCTTTTGAACATAAACCAGATACAATACGAGGTCGCAGCGCACAACCAGTATGCCTTTGCCGTGTGGCAGTATCAAAAAGCAAAGGCGATGCTCAAATCGTCTAGGCTGGCAACGATCGTCGGAGCTTTCACCGGGGTCGGCATCGTCCTTTTCGGCAACGTGATAAGGAGCATAACGGACTATTATTATATCAATTCGGTCCACAACAACAGCTACACGCCGTCAAGACTGGATTTCAGCACCGTTGAAAATATCCTCAACTACTGGAACCTTTCGATGAAGAACACGGCCGACAGCGTCCTTGACATGTGGGAAAAACAGGAATACGACATCCTGGCGGAAATGTTCGACGCAAGGTCGATCATCCCGGTCGGCGACGGCTTCTGGGCGCTGGACGAGGAGTTCATCAACGGCCTTGCCGACCGCATGCAGGGTATTAGCGACCTCAGGAGAGGGTACCTGATGGTGCTCAAGGTCCTTGAAAAACTGCGCGCGATGGCCCTTTTCTTTGCCACGCAGGACGCGATGACGGGACTGGAATCAAAGGCGCTCCAGGCGGCCGATGAGGCGGCGGAAAACAAACAGATAGGTTTCCAGCTGAACCTGGAGACCCTTTCAAAAATGGTTGAGGAGCACAACAAGGAAAGGATGTTCGAGCTTGAAAAAGAGCAGATGAAATACGCGATGCTCGGGTCTGTTGTCGGGGTATTTTTGGCCGCGGTGATCATTGTGGTGGGCATCCTGACGGGAGGTGCCGGTCTTGCGCTGTTCAGTCTTGCTATGGGAGTGCTCGGCCTCTCCCAGGCGGGTGCCAACCTTATATTCCTTTCACAGCACGAAAAACCTAAAGAGTACCACAAGGACGACGTTTTTTACGACGACATACAAAAGGCCCTGAACGGCGACAAAAAAGCGGACAGCCTTGATGTGCTGGATTCAAAGTTCAGGTACTGGATAGAACAGGTGGATTCGAACACTGTGCTCGGCATCGGCGACGGGCTTGTCGCGCTTGATTTTGCCAGGGTGATGAAGGTCAATTCCGAGATGATGTCGCTGTACCTTCTTGAGCTGGCCTTTTTGATGGCGGAGGCCACTCAGCAGAACCTGAGGGACATCATAATAGCGATGATGGGCGGCCTGACCTCTTCAAACCCCTATGACCAGCTGAAAGAAGCGATAAAATCAAAGTTCTCAAGGTACATGGACGCTCTCGATCTCAAGATCCAGCTGGTGAACGAAAATATCAGCGCGCGGAACATGAGAAAGCAGTGGGAAAAAGAATACAGCAGGTCCATGACCTCTTTTTATCTCTCGCTGGCGCAGACCGTCTTTTCGGCGGTCCCTCTCACTCAGGCCCCTGCATGGGCGAGCAAAGCGGCAACGGTCGCCTCGGCCGCTGCCGGTCTGGGAAGCGCGGCCTACAATTATTACAACAGCAGCCAGGACGCAGATTCCGGCGCCGGAGCTCTTAAGCGCTACAGAGAGATCCTCGAACTGGCCCTCAACCGCATCTACAGCACCAAAAGGTCAGGGGACGACATCTTTTTTGAACTGATGAAAAAGGAACGGGAGGCGATGGAGGAAATGGGGCCGGAGCTTCTGGTTAGCATCGGCCACGGCAGCGTCGCTCTGAGCCCGTCCGCGATCTTCAGGCTACAGAGAAAGCTCGAGATGATCTACAACGCGGCAACGGCCCTTCTTCTGGTGATAAGGTCCCAGGACAAGATCAGGAACATGGTGATCGCCGCGGCGGGCGGGGTGCCTTCGCCAGGCGCCGACTACACGCTTGACGGCTTAAGCGAAAGAAGGTCTATGGCCAGCAAAAACCTTCAGCTTTTGATCGAGGCGGTCGATACCTATGCCGAGAGGCTCAATCAGATGAACGAGGCCAAGAGGCAGATGTTCATCAATATGGTCATTCTCATAATGCAGGTGATAAACTTTGCGCTCACGGTCCAGGGAACCTATTTTTCCGAAACCGGGGAGAACGTGCTCAGAGAATCGATCAAGGACGGGCTTGACAAAACGTTCAAGGATTCGCTCAGCGCCTCGACAAAAAAGCTTCTTGCCGACGCCATCTACGGCCTTATCTTCTCATCAAACCTTGCAACGCTTATAGGCGATGCTGTTTACGAAAAGAACAACAGAAAGACGGACGATTATCTGGCCCCTGAGCAGGGAGATACCGCTCCTTCAAGGCCGTCTTCGGGGAATGTTCTTGACAACACGTGGGAAATGGAAGGCGCTATTGCCGTCAAGTCGGGAAACATCGGTCTGCAGAGGCAGGCGTTCGATATAAAATTCAACAGGAAGCTCGAACTGCAGGAGGCTATATGGTCGATCATAAAAGAATTTCTGGAGGCAATGCTGATGCCGAGAAAGCCGAGCTCGGAATTGGCGATCATCCTTGATGATTCACTTAAAGACAAAGATATGCCCGCGGAAAAGATCCTGGAAAAGCTGAAAAAAGAGGGCTACGAGCCGGATGATTCCTTCAAGAGCGCCGAAGATCTGAGAAAACTTGCCGCGGCCCTTATCCCGATCGAAGGTTTTGAACATCTCAAGCACAGATACAAGTTCAGCATCGACGAAAAAGGTCCGGACCGCATAGATCCGCAAAAGAACATCGTTTTCATAAGCCGCAAAACGCTTAACAAGATCGACACTGAAAAGACTGGCCGGGAAAAAGTAGTTCTGCCTGCCGAGATCTTGCATGAGTTCGGCCACGCAGTCAGCGACCTTTTGCAGCTCTTCAATAACAACGCTTTTGTCGACTTCAGCCGTCTTTCGAACCTTACCGACAAAGAAAAAGAGGAGTTCAAGGCCAAGCTCGATAAGATCTCAGAAAAATACGCTGAAGCTAACCTTACAGATGAGAAAAAAGCTCTTCTTGCCCTTGATGAGATGTTCGCCGACAAGGCCGCAAAGATCTTTGCAAAACAGGAACTTGCGGACACAAAGTTCGATAATTTTGTAAAAGATTCCCTTGCCCGGGCAAAAAAACCGTCCAAAGGGCCTGAAGAAAGCACGGAATTCAGGGACAACGAAGTGATAATGCAGTTCTTCGGGCCGCAGACCTCGCCTGAGCAGAAAGCCGGGCTTCTTGTTTCTCTGGGAGGGGACAGGCCCGCTGAAATGCTCGCGCTCATGCGCCTTTCTCTCAAAGAAGCCAATTATTCAAAAGTAGCCGAGCATTACGCCAGGCTCACCGGAAGGACCGTCGAAGAGGTTAATGGCCAGGCGCTGAAGGAAACAGGGGCCCTTTTTGACGCTTTAAAAACAGCGCTAAGGCAGGCGTCCGCGGAGATCAGGATAGATGAGAGGGCCGCTGCGGTCCTTGAAGAGCTTTTGTCGGTAGAAAAAGAAGAACCGTCGGACATCCCGAAGGCAAAGGCCGCCGCGGAGGGGCAGAACATACTGAAGGCCGCTGCCAGGATCATGCGCGCCTCAATGGCCGCGGAAAAAGTTTCTTCCGAAGCGCTTGACCCCTCGGTATATTTCAGGGGCCTGAACAAACCGGCAGGAACGATACTTTCACAGCTCAGGAACAGGCTTCCGGAGGATGAAAAGAAAGAAGCCGTAAAGCTCCTTGCCGCGCTGAACAAGCTTGATCTTTCAGATCCTAACCGCGCCGCAGAAATGATCAAGGACCTCGAAGACCTCGTGAAAGCGGCGCATATCGGGGACAAGATAAAGACCGCCGTCAGAGAAAAACTGCAGGCCGCATTGAGCGCAGCACATGAGACGGAAGCCTATCTGAAGGCAAAAGAGACCTGCGTAAAATTGATAACCCGGGCTACCGGTGGAGCACCGGCCGAAGAACTCGCCCGGATGGTCATGGATAAGCCCGGGACCGCACGCAAGGTCATTGAGCTCCTGCCTCTCGTCATGAAGCAGTTTGAACATAAATTGAGCCCTGAAAACGCAAAGCAGATAGCTGTGGCGCTGAACGCCGTTAAAGAAAACGTTCCTGAAGACGTTATTGTGAGGGACTCTGTGGACAAGGCGGTTGAGCGGATAAATCCGAAATCCGAAATCCGAAATCCGAAACAAATCCCAATATCTAATGACAAATATCAACCCCTCGACAGTTCGCTTTCGCTCACCGCTCGGGGCAAGATGACAAATGAATCATCAATCACAAATGACAAAATGCCTGAAGTTGTAAGTAAGGCGACAGCTCCTCAGGTGATGAACGTGAAACAGACTGTTGAGCAGCAGGTGATTCAGATGGCCGTGTCTTCACCCAAACAGGCTGAGGAGATGGTAAAACAGATCATCATTGTCATTGACAATGAAGTCAAGACAAACAATATTGCTGCGGTGAAGGACCTTGTGGCTGTGTTGAGCAAAGCTTCAACTGATATTCCAAAGACCCCTGATACCAATATCGTCATCAATAGGGCAGAGCAGGCTGTTCAAAAGGCCGTCTCTCAGGTCATAGCAAAAGTTCAGACAGGACAGATCACTCCTCAGGAAGCGGCCCAGGTGTTGTCGGTTGTGCCTGCTGAAGTTGCTGTAAAAGTCATATCCACCGTAAAAGCCGAGACAGCCGCAAAGATAATTACTGAGATGGAACCGGTTAAACAGCAGCAGATCATTCAAGTTGCCAAAGAGACCAAACAGGCTGTCAAGACTGTTGAAATAGTGGAGAACATCGTAAGAACCCAGGCACCTGCTGCGCAGATTCAGGTACAGGCGCACATGGATGTAAGTTCGAAAAGCAAT